>VFQO010000032.1_pt1 | contig 183781 bp, 184 predicted proteins | sample 3512331 | NCBI WGS metagenome assembly VFQO01 (sample SAMN10412371, study PRJNA504923) | tailings metagenome | isolation source: Replicate 3 from Balatoc abandoned mine | place: Philippines: Itogon, Benguet | collected 2017-08-28 | reverse complement strand
CCGTCAGCAGGGAAGTAGATGTCCGCCTACAGGGAGATTGGCATGTCCGCTAGCAACCGTCCGTACTACGGGGTAGGGCTACGTCGCACTGCTGATGTTGGTGTGGTCGCCACTGTTGCCCTCGTCGCTCCCGTTGGCATAGGACTCGAAGCTGTGTGAGGGCTAGTCGGAATCGTTCCGAAGTCCTCGGAGGCGGGCGTCCATCCTCGAGAGCGTCCCCTCGAAGTCCTCGACCGGCGGTGTTGCGGCCGCCTGCCAGGCGGCGGAATCGCCGTTGGCGAAGAAGTCGGCTGTCATGGCGATCGTTGCCTCGTCGTCGGGTCGATAGCGCTCGAAGATGAGGAAGTCGCCAGCCGCCGCCGAATAGTAGCTCAGACCGCTACCGGGGCGTAGCAGCGTGCTCGCCAGCGCCAGTCGGTACTCCATCCTGCTGAGCGCGCGTTCGGCGCCGCTCGGGCCGAAGAGCCCTTCGGCGATCGGGAGCAGTTCCGCCCGCGACAGATGGCTCGCGGGCCAGTAGTAGCGCTGGCCGTCGGTCTGCTCCAGGATGCCTCTCCACACGTTCTTATCGAGCACCCGGTGGACGTGGAGCACTTGGTGGGCGGGGAACTCCGCGCCCTGCTGGACGAACAGGGAGTTCCAGCGCGGCTCGAGGCAGAGGCGGACCGCGACATCTTCGTGCCGCCCGGCGAGGGCGGCGAGGATGCCGACCCGGAGCAGCAGGAAGGCCGGCAGGTGCGCGAGCGCGTCCCACCATTCGGTGATCGTGCCGGTCGCGTTCCCGGATCGAGCATCGAGGGCCTGCTGCAGGACCCACACCCACAGGTCGGTGTGCTGGCGGTCGCGGTCCAGCAGGATGCCCTGGGAGAACAGCTGCAGGAGCGACTCGAACCGGCTGTGGATGGCGGTCACCTCGGCGCGCGCCTCGGCCGGACTCGGATTGCTGATCGCGCGCGGGCGATCCGCGGCCCAAGTTCGCAGCGGTTCAAGCTCGTGCTCGAACAGGGCGCGGAGCTCGAGGTGCTTCACTGGGTCGGGAAGCGCCCGCCGCAACCGGGCGATCTTGACCTCCAGTGACGGCGGCGTGTCCGCCATCGCCTCGATCGCTTCGATCCGGCTGAGCAGATCGGGAAAGAACTCATCCGCGGCCGTGTGCTCGATGAGCACGTCGCCGCTGCCGGCGCTCAGCCGCCTCGGGATCGGTCCGGCGTCCCGCCAGGTCGTCCACACCAGCGGGTAGCGCCGGCTGGTGCGCGCCTCGAGGGCGGCGACGAGGGCGTGGTCCCACTCCCCCGACCAACCGGCGACGACCAGGCCATACTCGTCGAGGAGCCGGGCGAGCAGCTCGGTAGTGGCCGCCGAGTAGCTGCTCAGCTCGGCGACGGTGTTGCGCTGCTCCAGGCTCGTGTAGTCCCCGTGCAGCTTGATGAGCGTCGCGGTAGCGTGCGCGAGCGGCTCCATACCGGCGATCGCGGCATCGCTGGCGATGACCTGATACGAGACGCCCGCGGCGTCCAGGGCTTGCTCGAGGAGCCGGTCGAAGTTGGTCGTGATGATGACCCGGACCGTGCCCCGCGCGACGAGCGCCGCGATCGCGTGATGCGCCTGGCTCGGCACCTTTCTACCGTCCGCGCGGTCCTGCTCGGTCGCCTCGAAGAACTCGGTAAGCAGGGCCGTCCTCGCCGCTGCTGTCGGGCCGAGCAGCTCCAGGAGGCTGGAGTAGCCCAGTTCGAGCTCGGAGTGGGTGTGCTGCCACCACTGCTCCCAAGGCTCCTCGATGGGGCCTTCGAGGGAGCCCGCGGCTACCTTACGCACGAGCTGCTCGACCACGCCCCAGCCGGTGGGGATCCCGGTGGCGGTCGAGACTCCGGAGCCGATGAGCAGGGCATAGACGCCGGGCTGGGTCGCCAGGTTCATCGCGAGAACGACGCGCGGGTCGAAAGCGGGTCGCGGAGGCATGACGCGACGATAGCGTTTCCCGCCGCGGTCGGCGCGGCGCGTCGGGTGCCGGATTCGCCGTGCGCGGGGTGCCGTCGAAGGTTCGGAACTTCCGGGCCTTCTGAGGGCCCCGGGTGTCGTCACATGTCAGGTACGCCAGTCAAACCGGACTCGCCATCTAGCTCGACCAACGGACTGAGTGTCCCGCATTTGGCGCCGTTCCGCGGAATCCGGAACGCACAATTGACGGAACGCAAGCGCTGTGACCAAGGCTGACGGAGGACCGAACCCGAGGGCGAAGTCCGCTCGAACAAATACGCGAGCCGCCCGCGTGTCCTACCGGTAATGACGTCGGTCGGGTGTACGGGTTAAGCGAAGGCAATGACCCCGTCAGCACCTCGCTGTCGAACAGTCAAGGCTTCCGGGGTCAGTGCTAGATCTTCTGCCAGGTCGATCAGCCTGATCGTATGGCGTATCACCGCCGAACGCTCGCAACCCGAGTGAGCGTGTCGCGGGGTTCGTTGAAGGGGCCGAGCCTTCGGAAAGGTACTACGGCAATGGCTCACCTCCGCTCGCAATTCGCTAGCGCGCTTACCCACATCGAGCCCGACGACGACGACAAGGCGAACGCCCCTGAGGCTCACCGGCAGGTGCGTGCCGCTCTCGAGTCGGACCCGCTCCTGAAGGAGTACGGAATCGACACGATCCTGATCGGTTCCTACAAGCGCAGCGTCTCCATCAAGCGCATCAAGGACGTTGACGTTTTCGGCCGCATGGCGGACATGCCCGACACAGTGACGTCCAAGGAGATCCTGGACCACGTGTTCACGGTGCTGGACCAGGAGTTCGGCAACGGCGACGATGGCAGCCCCCGCTGTGTGCGACAAGATCGCAGTGTTCAGGTCGACTTCCCCGAGTTCGACCTCTACGTGGACGCCGTTCCCGCTCGCCCCCACGACTCCGGTGATACGTGGGACATCCCGGAGCGGGGTTCGGACGCCGAGTGGGTCGAGACCAATCCGGACGAGCTGACCAGCCTCACGTCGGCGATGAACGACGAGCACGACGGCTTCTACGTCAAGACCGTCAAGCTGATGCGGCAGACCCGCCGAGCACAGGTCGGGAAGGCGAAGCCCGGCGGTTTCTTCATCGAGATCGCCACGTACCACGCATTCGCCCGCGGGCTCGCAACGGGCACCGATCAAGCCGAGTACTACACGTCGGCCCTGGCCGGCGTCAGCTCGATCATCGACGACTTCGTCGTCAACGGCGTGGGGCTCCCCGACCCGACGCTCGCCGACCAGGACATCTCCGTCCGCGCCACCGACGCTGAGTTCGAAAGCCTGCGTGTCGCGTTCGCGAACGCTGCCGACACAGCGGCGGACGCCCTCGCCCAGGTCCAAGAGGGCAAGGCGGCGCTCGGGTTCCGCTCGCTGCTGGGCAAGGATCCTGATGACGAGTGGGTGTTCCCGATGCCGCCGGGCTACAACGACGACGGCACCAAGAAGGAGTCCGCGCTCACTCCCGGCGACCCGACGGTCCCCGCCGGGAGCCGACAGTTCGGGTGAGTGGGCTGAGCCTCGACGAGTACGTGGCGCATGCGCGGCTCCGCTTCGAGGAAGGACTCATCCGGCACTCGTATCGCGACACCATCAACGGGTGGGAAGGCTCGGTCGCTCACAAAAGCGGTCCGAGCCTCGTGCGCATCACCATCCCTGACGCGTTTCCGTTCGTTCCGCCCAGAGTCACGCCGGTCGATCTCGACTGGGCCGCATGGTCGTGGCATCGCGAGATCGACGGTGCCCTCTGCCTCGTGGCGGAAGACGACCACGCAGACTTGTGGTGGGCCGACGCCGACGCGTTCCTGACGCACGTCGAGACCTGGTTCGTGCAGGCGGATCTGAACTGGCCCGACGACCGCACTGACCTCGACCTGGAGCGCTACTTCCGACCGTCGCCCGACCGCCGGCTTATCGTGTATGGCGACTTGCAACCGCTCGATGGCGCCTACGTTCGCCTCCGCGCTCGACCGAACAACGTCCTCGAGCTCAGCGGACGAGGCACCCGCCCGGCGAAGTCCCGTTCGGCCAATCCCGATCGGTGGGGCTATGTGGTGGACCTGGGGAACCTGACGTCCCCGCCGCGGACCTGGGCTGAGGTACGAGCTCTGGTCGGTGACGACGCGGGCGGACGGATCGAGCGAGGCACCGTCGACACCCTCATTGTCACCTACCTTCGCGGCGAGCATCAGGGCGCCGCCGTGCTCGAAGTGGCAATGACCGAGGAAGGAGGGGTCCTCCGGCGGCTGCAGAGCGGACCCGATACGGTGGCGTCGACCCGAGCTCGTGCCGGCAGGTCGGCTGACGTCCTCGCGGGCAAACACGTCGCCATCCTGGGGGTCGGTGCGATCGGCTCGTTCCTGGCAGACGCGCTCGTGCGTGCTGGCGTCGGTCATCTCACGCTGGTCGATTATGACGTGATCAAGCCCGGTAACCTCGTCCGTCATCTGGTCGGCTCCAACGCAATCGGAGTACCCAAGCCGCTGGCGGTCCGCGACGAACTGTGCCGTCGCCTCCGGATCCAGCCCAATCAGATCGGGATCGAGCAGGTCGACGCGTGCGACCCGGCGCTGATCTCCCGGCTACTGCACGAGTGCGACCTGGTCATCAACGCGACCGCGGACTTCAGCGTCACCGCGTTGCTTCAAGCCGCTGCGATCGACGCCGGCCGCAACGCCCTCTCGATTTGCATCCAGAACTCCGGTCTCACCCTTCGCCTGGATGTCCTACCCCCGCTCGGCGGAACCGCGCTGCCGAACTCGGCGCGCCCCGGCGCCGCGCCCGACTACTTCGAGGCGGGCTGCGGCAGCCCCATCTCTCCGACCCCACCGCAAGCCGTCATCGAGGCCGCTGCCGTCGCCACCCGTCACGCCGTCGGCCACCTCATCGGCACCCCGCTTCACCCGGCGGGAGAGGTGCGAGAGATGACGGTCGTGCAGCTATGAGCGGTCGCATCGAACTCCTGATCGCGGCTCGCCGAGTGATCGTCCAGGCAGGGCGGAGATCGCTGCCGCGCGAAACCGGCGGCATCTTGGTCGGCCATCGTGACGGGGAAAGCGTGATCGTCACGCGCGCAATCGAAGTGCCGTCGCGAGTCGCGACCCGCACCAGTTACCGACTCGACCACGACCAGGCTCAGGCCGCACTCAACCGAGTACTCAGCGCGAGCCCACAGGACCCACTCGCTGGCTACGTCGGTGAGTGGCACACCCACCCGGCTGACGTCGGACCCAGCCTGATCGACCGATGGTCAATCGCGAGCGCTGCACGCAAGTCCACCGCGCAGATCGCGCTCGTCGTGTGCCATCCGACGGCGCAGCCGCGATTCTGGGGTGTCCTCCCGGTTGCGCGGCATGGTCTCACGCTGGGACTGTCGAGCGTGGCCTCCATGATGGACGAGATCGACGTCAGGCTCGGACCGCTGCCAGCTGGCGCCGTCGACACTTCCGGCCCGGTGTTCATCTCGTACCGGCACAACGACGGCGCCTCGCGGGCCCGGCAACTCGAGCGGCTGTTCCGAGCAGCCGGACTCGTGGTGTGGCGGGATCAAACCGACCTTCGCGCGGGCACCACCGACGACCGATTGGAGATCGCCCTCACCCATGGCCTATCGGCCGCGACCCTTGTCGTTACCGAGGACATCGCCAACAGCAGTGTCATCAAGGAACGCGAACTGCCGCGACTACTGCAACTGGATGAGGACCCGGACTTCAGTTTGACGATCGCCAACGAGGTAGCAGACGACGGCGGGCGGCCCGACTTTAGCGCCGCCGACCGACTCCTCGGACTCGCACCCGAACGAGTCCTTCACGACAAGAAGCAGAGCAACAGCCGCACCCTCCACGGACGGCTCGAGATCGTCCGCGACCTCGTCGCCCACCGGCTGGAAACGCGACGAGACCGCATCCGAGCCCGAGGGAACAAGATCGACGTCATGATCCAAACACGGCCCGCGCCCACGGCGATGGATGCCGATCTCGGCGCCGATCTTCACATCCGAATCCCCGCACCCCCAGCAAACAGAAAGTTGCCGGCTCGCGCCTCGCTCCAGGCGCTGCAGCAGACCCTGCCGATCAGCAGTGACGCGGCACATGCCACGGGCGCGCAGATCATCTCCGTCAGCGGAGGAGCGCACCTATCCATCGCACTCACGCTCGGCGCGGCATTCCCGGAAACCCGATTCGCCACGATGGAAGTCATCGACCGCTTCGGAAGCTTGTGGAGCAGCCAACCCGTCGCAGCAGCTCCCGAAGTCATCGAAACCGAACTCCCGCTCACCACACCGACCGTCGGCGGTCCGGCAGCGGTTGCTGTCGCTCTCACGGCCAATCCCGACACGCAGGCGTTCGACGCGCTCCTCGCCGGCGGAGGCTTCGCTGCCGCCACGCGTCTGGATCTCGCCAACTTCGACCCGCTGGACACGACCCACGGTGGCGCGCTCGCCGCGGACCTGGCCAACCGGATCAAGCGCATCGCCCGCGAAATGGGCAGCTCCCAGGTTCACCTCGCCTTCCAAGGCCCGTTCACCCTCGCCGTCCTACTCGGGAGGCTGCTCAACACGATTCGCACAGTCGTGTACGAATGGGATGACACCGCGACGCCCGCCACCTACCGGCCGATCGTCACGCTCAGCCTGGGTTACGCCAACTCCCCAATTGTCGCGATCAACACCTAGACCGCGATCGCCAGGGCGTCCAAGCGGGCGACGGCCTCCCGGTCCTGCGCCTCACCGAGCACGTGAGCGTAGATCCGCAGCGTCGTGTTTGCGTTGGCGTGCCCGAGCCATTTCGCTACCTGGTGCACGGGGATCCCGGACCGCAACCAGTGCGACGCGGCGTAGTGCCGAAGATCATGCACTGTCCTCTCCGGGGCGGTCGTCCCGAAGTCGACCAGCCGGCGAAACAGGTTCCCTCGCAGCTGCACACCTGTCTCGCCTGTGAACAGGTAGTCACCCGCCGCTTGACCTTCACGTCGGGACATCGCGATCTCGACGGCACGGGCGCTCAGTGGCACCGTCCGCGCCTTACCGGTCTTGGTGCCCTTCTCCCGGTAGTTGTCCGAGTGGGCCTTGTCGACGCGTAGCCGCGGGAGCGGGGCCTCGAGCACGTCGCCGACACGGAGCGCGCGCAACTCGGACCAGCGCAGACCGGTCAGGCTGAGGAACTCGGTCACGTCCGCCATCCGCGGATTCAGGGTCCGTTGCTTCGCCAGTGTCTCGGCTAGCTCGTCGTCGGTGAAGGTGGCGATGCCCTCCGAGTTCCGGCTCTCGCCGCGCGGCATACGCACCGCGCGCACCGGGTTCCTCGTCACGTAGCCCTCACGGACCGCGTATGTGAACAGCGCGCTCACCGTCGTGCGGCATCGCTGCACCGTCGACCGTGCCTTCACCTGGAGCTCTTGGGTGAGGAACCTGAGTATCTCGGACTCGCCGATCGCCGAGATCGGTCGGCTGCCCCATGCTCTGTTCACGCTCGCGAGATTGTCCTTGTCGGTGCGCCAGGTGTGAGCGGCAACCTGTCCGCGCCGTGAATCCAGGAATCCGTCGATCAGCTCCGTTACCGGCGTCGCACCCCGACGCGGACTGACGAACTGACCCAGCCGCAGCGCTCGGTACTGCTCTCGCTCCCAGGTCTCCGCGTCGGCCCTCAGCCGGAAGGTCCGCGAAGCCACCAGGCGACCGTGATGCTTCACGCGTGCATTGAACCGCGGAGCTCCCGACTGAGTTCGACGACGCTCGATGCTCACTCCGCGTAGTCAAGCCGCCCCGGGGACATCCCGCCACTAGACACTCGCGAACGTGGAGAACGTGCTCCAAGATCGGTTGGGGAGGACCCAGGGCACGTCTGGCGAGCGGCCCCAGTAACGGTCTAAAACACCTAGATTGTATGACTCAGAAGGTGTACTCTGGGCTTCGATGTGGAGCGTGGACGTCGAGCTGGTCGAGGATTGGCTGACCTCCCTGGATCAGTCGTCCTACGAGCAGGTCGTCGCCGCGCTCGAATTGCTTGCCGAGCGAGGCCCGCAACTGGGTCGACCGTTGGTCGACTCGGTGGTTGGGTCCCTCCACAAGAACATGAAGGAGCTGCGGCCGGGATCGAGTGGTCGTTCGGAGCTACGGGTGCTGTTCGCATTGGACCCGGCGGGCGATCCTGCTGATCGCCGGAGACAAGGCCGGGAACTGGAACAAGTGGTACCAGACGAACATCCCCGCAGCCGATCACCGCTTCACCGAACACTTGGAACAGTTGAAGGGAAGATCATGACGAAGACCCTCGATGAACTGGTGCGCGAGCGTCCAGTCGACCGCACCCAGGTGGACGCGCACAAGCGCCGGATGCTCGATGAGCTCCGCGCCTACCGTCTGCGCGAGCTCCGCGAGGCGTCCGAGCTCACCCAGGTCGAACTCGCCCGCAAGCTCGGCGTCAGCCAGAACCGGGTCTCCCGCATCGAGCACGGCGACATCGAACGCGCCCAGGTCGACACCCTTCGCAAGTACGTCGAAGCCGTCGGCGGTCACCTCCGCGTCGAGGTCGAACTCGGGGACGAGCGTATCCAGATCGCGTGACGTCGTCGTGACTGGATGCCGCGGCGTCGCCGTTCGCACATGAAGGGGCCCACTCCCCTCGCCGACATCCGGCTAAATCCCAGTGCCTGGCGTCAGGTGCCGAACGGCCGATATCGAGTCAGGAGCACACTCTCCCTATCGGTACACGCGGGGTCCCGAGGTATCCGAACCCGCATGCTGAACGCTGGCGATTGATCGTCCCGCGTCACGGGTTGCACTCGTCGCAGGTACCTGGGTCAGCGACGGCGACCGGGCGGCGCTCCACGACGCGGTGATCGCAACTCGCGCAGCTCTTCACATCCGCCCGGACAGTCCGGGTTGGGGCTCCGCATGTTGCGCACGGTAGCCCCATGACGACGTCAGTGTTCCCGAATCCCGGCGTCGCGCAGGCGGGACAGGTCGTGCACAGCCGCGCGGCAAGCATCCAGGAGATTCGTCGTAACGCGTGTCGACGGATCGGATTGTGATGCGCGCGAAGGTCGGCCTCGATGGTGACGGGTTGGCCGTTCAGGTGCGCTCGGATGTCGTCCCAGCTGGTGAGGCCCTTGATGACCGAATCGTCGTGAAGGCGCAGGATGACTCCCTGACCGGGGAACCCTACGGCGGTGAGGTAGCGCTGCGCTTCCCCGGCGCCGTGCACCGTTCGTGGTGCCAGGACTCGTGCGTAGCTTCGCACTCGTTCGACGATACGGATGTTCCGCCTCTCGTCCACGAAGACGGCGATCTCCTCGTGCACGACGGGCCCGAGACCGGCTGCCGCGGTGGCATACGAAGCCTCCGTCGCGAGCGCGAGCGCGCTGCCTGACTCGCGCATGGCCGCTTCGGCTTTCGCGATCGCGGCGTCCACGGCGGTGAGCGTGCGGGGCGTTTCGCCGGTGAAGGTGCCGAACGCGTCGGTGTCGACGTGCCGGGTGGCGTGAACCGTCGCGTCGTGCCAGCGCCGGAATGCGGGTTGGAATTGGTTCTGCTTGCCGTGCATCGTGCCCATGATCACGACCTGCCCTCGGTAGGGCGAGGGCAGGATCGGGCTCATGTGAAGTAGTCGGGTCGACTGACCGCCGTCGGGGAGACGAACATCACGCCGGAGGTGCGATCCAGCAGCGGGCGGATGCCTGCGACGATGGCGTCAGCGCGATCGTTGGGTACCACGGTGATCAGGAGCGTGAGGGTGTCGTGGTCGTTGAACAGGAGTCGTCCGCCACGAGCGCCGTGGTGTCCGAAGCCGGAGACGCCCGTGACAGAGGTGTAGCCTTGCGCTCCGACGGAGCGAATGAGTTCGGCGACATCGGCTGCGTCGTCGGTTCCGACGACCACTTCGATCTTCGTCATGGGTGTGAGGGGGGCGGGGTTGGTCACGGCGAAACCTCCAGGCTCTGTACTTGCGGGTATGTCGGGTCGGTGACGACTTCGGGTTCGGTCAAGCCTGGCTCCTGCTGCCAGCCGTAGCGGCCGTATCGCAGCCACTGCTCGGTCGCGTGTTCCCGGGCACGTAGAACGATCCACTCATTCTCGACGAGGGTCCGGACGATTTCAGCATTGTCGACGATGGTGTTGATGCGAGCCAGCGGGGCCTGCACGAAGACCTGGAGCCGCGCGGGTTCGTGCACGAGTTTCTCGCCGATGCCCACGGACTGCCACGGCAGTCCGATTCGCAGATCGCCGGCATATCCGGAGAGCACGCCGACGGTTCCGACGATGTTGTGCAGCGGTTTCGGTCCGGCGCCGAAGCGGTCGGGCGCGGTGGTGGATGCGGTGTACTGGGCGTTGATCCACTGTGCGACGATCATCGGGGCGGTGAGGATGGTCTCGAGCGCCGTAGCGTCCGGGTCAGCGGCCGGGTCGTAGCTGTGCAGGAAGACGCGCCGGGCGAGGTCGCGGCCCGCGGTGATGCTCCGGGGGCCGACGATGAACGCGGCGTTGCGCACGAGTCCCCATTCCGGGTACACCTCGGCCCAGTCTGCTGCGCGACGCTCGACAGCGCGCAGGGAGTGTGCGCCCGGGAGGGTTGCGAGGCGCTCCCGCAGGTTCTCGTCACGTGCGGTGCCGAGCAGCTGCATGAGTGCGGTGACCTCGTTCTCGTGGGTCGCCGGGATCGCCCACGGCTCGAGCAGTCGCACCTCGTCGGTCACGGTGTCGTGCTGGGCGGCGACGAACAGGGTGTCGTCGGGGATGCTGATTCCGTGCGCGACGAGCCGTGCCCGTGTCACGGGATCATTGAAGATCATCGCCGCCGCTCGTGCATTCGGAGCACCTTCATGGCCCCCGCACGCCCCGCATTGCAGCGCCGAGGAGTACGGGTTGTTCGTGACCGTGGCTCCGTGACCGCAGAGCAGCACGATCCGGGCGAATCCGCCGACGAGGCCCATCATGCGCAACGCCGCATCCGCGTACAGCGTGCGCTCGTCGGAGTCCATCGCAACATCCGCGTCGAGCCTGGTGGCTGGCTTCTGCGGGAACAGCCGACCGATCGCGCGCCACACGGAGCGCCAGCTCGAGGGCGTGAGGGTGCGAGCGGTCATCGCCGGCCCCTCCAGCCATCCCGCTGTTTCGGCGAACGCGAAGGCCGCGAGGGGTGACTGCTTGATACCTGTACCGGCGGATCTCGCCGAGTGCTCCGCGCTCAGCCGACCCTGCCACCGAACGAGCGGGTCGCGGTCGAACGACGACTCGGTGATCACCCGCCGTGGTGTGAGCAGCACAGGGCAGGATGCGATCGGCGGCCCTCCTTCGGCGCTGCGGTACGCGATCGGCACGGCGAAGAACCCCGCGAACCCCAGCGTGGCAACGTCTCCAGCGCGCTCGAGGTGACGCCGAATGCCCTCGGAGCGGGGATCGATGCAGAAGACCGCCTGAGCCAGCGGCCGCATGTCGTCCAGACGTGACTCGCCTTGCACCCGGGCGACCGATGGCGCGAGGTTGCGGGCGATGCCCCGCTCGAACGCCTCCTGCCAGATCAGGCACCGGGATGCCTCGCCCACGAGGCCGAGGACACGCGCCAGCCGCGCCCGCACCTCTGGTGCGTCGATCTCGATGGCGAGTGCCGCAGCCACCGCTGCCTGTCGCTCCGGGCTGGGCTCACCGTGTGGCGCCGCACCAGCGACGTATCCGAGCGCAGTCGTGGAGACATCCGTCCGGTTCAGAAGGAGCGACTCGAGGGTCACCCGCAGTGCAATCAGCGTGGTCATGGTGACCCGGTCGTCGCCGCTGCTCGCGGCGTGCCGGACGAGCGCCGACCATCCGGGTTGGGCGAGCACGTGCGCGCGCAAGTACCGCTCGGCGACCTGTTCGGTCCAGCCCCAATTCTGCACGGCATCCAGAACGGCGTCTTCGGGATGAAGCGGAGTCGAGCGGATGCCTGCGCGCACTCGGCGCGGAAGACGCACGTCCATGCCCGCCAGTCGACGCCACGTCGGCCAGAGGCCGTCGCGCTGGAAGTCCGGTGACCACGGTGAGGAGCCGAACGCGGCCGACAGCCAGCGGCCGAGCTGTTCGTCGACCTGCGCATGCACGCGCGGTGCGAGCAGCTCAGCCGGGGTGAGGAGCGAGCGACGCACTGACGGGAGCGTCGGGGAGTGCAGCAGGTCGGCGACGAGCAGGTCGCAGACGGTGAGTTCGCTGTCGCCGAAGCTCAGTGTGCTACGGTCTCGCGCCTCGACGACGTGGTACTCGATGGCCGCGCGAAGATCGGCGGGCGCGATCGCGCCAGCGCGGTATCGCGCTCGAAACTCATGCTCGGCAACGGTCAGGACGGCGCCATGCTCTGCTGCGATGGTGTCCAGCGCTTGCTCGAAGGGAAGGTGCTCGTAGTCGGCGACGGGATTGCGGGCGATGAAGGCTTCGAGGGGGTAATGAGGTGAGATGCCGCGTGCGGCGGCCGTGATCAAGCCGCGGACTACCGCGCGCCGCTCACGCATCGTGTCGGAGAGGGCGTCGGTGATCATGAGAAGCTCCGATACTCTCGAGGGCCGATCGCGTGAGGAGTCGACGACGGCGGCGACGGGAGGGGTGGCCTACCCCATCCGAGCGCGAACACGTACGCGCGTTCGGCGAGCGACCCCCGGCTTCGTGCGAGCAAGCTCACCGCCGCCGCCGCGACGAACGTCGCGATGGCCAGTCCGGCGGGCATCGCCGCGCTCGGCGGGGACAGCTGAAGGATGTCGTCGACCCAGGCGACGGCCAGCAGGTACGTGACGAGGGCCCCGGCCACCGTGCTCGCCATGGCGAAGCGAATGATGGACGGAACGTCGGCCGCGCTGAGCCGCCAGGCGGCGAGCAGTGCCGTTGCCAGAACGAAGAGGAGAAGCACCGCTGAGGGGCGCGACCAGGCGTCCGTCCCGGCCAGGGCGGTCGCGGCGACCACGAGTACTCCGGCGAGCGTCAGCACCCGTGGCCGCAGGTCGGCGGATCGGGGTTGCGCGCGACGTGCCACGAGCGCCCGTTCGATGGCCGAGCCCGCGCCGAGAAACAGACTCGCCTTGAACAGCGCGTGCCCGATCACGTGGATGAACGCGATGGCGAACGCTCCGAGACTGCATGCGAGCAGCATGAAGCCCATCTGCGCAGCCGTGGACTGGACCAGTTTGCCCTTGACGTCGGGTCGGGTGAGCAGGGCCGCGCCCGCCAGGACCACGGTCAGAGCACCTGCGACACCTGCGACAAGCGGCGCGGCCAAGGACGGAACCGCGTCGAAACGAAAGAGGAGCAATGCGCCGGCGTTGACGAATCCCGCGTGAAGAAGTGCGGAGACCGGAGTCGTGGTCGCGACCGTGGCAGGAAGCCAGCCGTGAAACGGCACCGACGCCGCCCTCGCGACGGCCGCGGTCGCCACCAGCGTCCCCACCACTGCGGCCGCCGTCGTGTCGAGTCTGGAAAGCGCCGTGATCGCCGAGGTTCCGAGCGACGTGACGACGATCAGCACTGCAGCCCACAGTGCGAGATCGCCGATGACGAACGCGATGTCTGCCCGACGGACGGCCATGCTGGTCTGAGCAGAGCCACCGGTGGCGATGAGCATCAGCATGGCGATGCTCGCGATCGACCATCCAGCGGCGAGAAGCAACACATTCGTGGCGGTCACTGTCCAGACGGTGGCGGCGGCGAACACCGCCGACAACACGAGGAACCGACCCGCGCGCGGATCGCCGCGCAGATGTCGGATGCTGAACGTCTGTACTACCGCCGTGAGCGTGACGACAAGCACGGTCAAGGCCGCGCCGATGACGTCTCCGGCAAGAAACGACATGGCCAGGCCGTAGATCGTCGCCGACACCAGCACGACGATCGCTGAGGCGGCGGACAGTGCGAAGCGCGTCATAGCCGGCATATTAGGCGTAATCGAAAACGTGTGTCAAATTACCGGTGTAATTCTACCGGCGTCTCATTGCGGTTATGCTCACCCCATGGCCACGTGGACGTTCCTGACGAATCACGCGCACGTGCTCGTCTACGTGTCGCGTGATCCTGGTGCACGCGTCCGGGAGATCGCCGACGCCGTCGGCGTCACTGAACGAACCGCGCAGGGCATCCTCTCCGATCTCGTCGAGGCGGGGTACCTGCGCCGCGAAAAGTCAGGACGACGAAACCGCTACCAGTGCGTCGACGACCTCCCGCTGCGGCATCCGATCGAAAGCGATCACCTGATCGGCGAGCTGCTCTCGACCCTCACGGGGCCAGGCTCTTTCACGCCGTGAACGTGCGGGAAGGTCGTCGCAGCCTGACAGCCACCCGAGAGTCTGCTGCGCTCTCACATTCGTCTCATGACCCCCTTCATAGCCTCGGTTGCAGGTCGAGAACTTGCTCGGCCCCGACAGAAAGGCAGTCTGCAACCGCCGTTGTGGTGGTCAACGACACCGAGAAGGAGAACACCATGAAAATGACAGTCACCCGGGCGATCACCGCCGGAACGATCGCCACCGCACTCGCCCTGGGCGGCACCGGTGTGGCCATGGCCACGACGGCGGTCGCCAGCACTCCGGCGGATGCCACCAGCGGCGAGCAGGACTCGAGCTACGTCGGCACCATCCCCGCCCCGAACGAGGGCACCGAGGGTGCTGAAGGCAGCGAGGGTGCCGAGGGCACCGAGGGTACTGAAGGTGCCAATGAAACCGCTGAGTCTGGCGCTCTGGCGAGTCTGGCTACGGTCACCCCTGACGAGGCGGCTGCGGCAGCACTGAAGGCGGTGCCGGGAACGGTCACCGACTCGCAACTGGAGGACGAGAACGGCTACGTCGTCTACAGCGTCTACGTCACGGCCGCCGACGGAAGTCTCACCGAAGTGAAGATCGATGCCGGTAACGGGTCGATGCTCGCTCAGGAGGCCGCGGGCTCGGAGACTGCTGACTCGGAGACTGCGGACTGACCTTCGCCAGACACGAGAGGGCGGGCGCGAGCAGCGCTCGCCCTCTCCCGGTCCGCCTATACAGGCCCGTCCATCGTGACCTGAGTGCAACGCGCTGATCGTGTGCTCGGAGCCACGGGGGCGTCGAAACGATCGATGCACTCCCGACAAGACGACGAGTTCGAGGCATCGACACACACGGATTCCTGCTCGGGCAAGGGGACGGTGCCTCGCCGACGATCGGCAATTGGCGAGGTGCGCTCGTCGAATCGCTGGCAGCGCAGTGACGCGTTTTGGATGAACACTGCGCTCGGGGGACAACTTGTGATTACCTCGTCACATGGGACAAATCGTGTATGGGGCAGTCCCGGAACGCATCACCGTCGACGACCGCGCCCTGGCGCACCTCAAGCTCTGATTCTCGCCAAGCTGCGCCGCAACGAGGCCTTCGCGCTCAACGTCGAGTACGACGGCGATTCCGGCGGCGGTCGCATGACGGTCTGGCTCGCACCGAGCATCCAGTTGCAGTTCCGATTCGATGGTGGGCGCTCGCCGTCGATCAACCGCTCGTGGCTCGACGCGCTCATGGCGTCAGCGAACAGCCCCGAGGGGCTGCGGGTGTTGGCCGAGCCGACCGACGTGCCACCGGTGCCGAGCACCACGGCGAGCATCCCTGTGCACCGCGACGGGCTGCGCTGACGGGCTTCTCGCGGTGGGCCTGAGTCGGGCCCCGGCTCCGAGCAGCCGCGAATTGTACTCGCATCGAACATCCACCGTTGGCGTATCGTCGGGCCGGGGGAAAGAACGATCCGGATGTTCGTGAACAAGCTGACCGTCGACGGTCAGGACTATTTTCTGCCCGAGTCGGCCGCCGGCATCCGCGATGCCATTCTCAGAGCCATTCGCAGCGGCGGAGGGTACGTCAACCTCCCCACGCCACGGTTGCCGTCGGGCGTCGACATCCTGTTCTCCCCGGGCATGAGCGTGTCGTGGAACCGCCTCGAGGTCGAGGATGCCTCGGACCAAGATCCTCCGCAGCCGCTCGACTCCGACGACTTCTAGTGCACACCAGTCCTTGTACATCGCATGCGGTGGGGCTACACGCGGTTGTGTCAGCATCCGGTCGAGGCAGCCCTCCATCAACCGGTCGTGGCTGGAGACGCTGACGCTGACCGCCACCTCGGCGACCGGGCTGCAGATCGTGCCCGAGCCGTCGGAGCCCGAGCCGAGCGAGAGCAAGTGACCCTGCTACACCGGCGATGCGGGAGGCACAAGCCCTGACCTGCGAGGCTGAGCCTGCCTAGCGTTGCTGTCATGGCGGTGTCTGTTCGGCTGTTCCAGTACTACCGAGGGGCGTTCGCGCGGTGAAGATCTCAGTCGTGATTCCGGCGAAGGACGACGCCGAGATGCTCGAGCGCTGCCTTGCGTCGCTCTCGCTGCAGCGACGCAAGGCGGACGAGATCATCGTGGTCGACAACAACAGCAGCGATGCCACGGCGAGCGTCGCGGCCTCGCATGGTGTGCGCATCCTCTTCGAAGCGCGTCCCGGGATCACCGCAGCTGCCTCTGCCGGGTATGACGCGGTGACCGGCGACGTCATCGCGCGCTGCGACGCCGACTCGGTCTGCCCGAGGGACTGGCTGGCGCGCATCGAGCGACTCCTGAAGGAGCGGCCCGACGCGGTAGCCGTCACCGGTCGCGGCAGGTTCTACGACCTCAGGCCCGCATCGAGGATGCTTGCCGACCTGTTCTACATGCGGGCCTACTTTTTCGTCGCCGGCGCCGCAATCGCCAACACACCGCTCTTCGGGTCGAACTTCGCGATGCGGTCGGATGCCTGGCGAGAGGTGAGTGCCAGCGTTCCGCGCGACGACAGGGAACTGCACGATGACTTCGACCTCAGCTATCGGCTGGCTCCCGACGCTGTCGTGATCTACGATCCCGACCTGCTCGTCGGAATCTCGGGCCGCCCGTTCCGCGACCTCCGCGCGATGCGCAAGCGGGTGGCGATGGCGAGGGCGACCATGCGAGCCCACCTGCCCGCCCAGCGGCCTACGGTCCGGTGGCGCCGCCGATTGGCACCGCGGTAGTCGGATGGCCGAGGAAGAGGGACAGCGCGCGAGCGAGCGCGCGCACAGCGCCAGACCCTGACGACCCGCGGAAGCCGGATCAGCTGTCCGAGGTATCCAAGCCGTCGTGGTTGTATGTGCTTCGCAAGGCGGCGCGGGAGTTCTCCACGGATCAGGCCACCGATCTCGCCGCCGCGCTGACATATCGCGGGGTGCGGCGCGCGCCCATGAGAAGGATGTCGCGAGAGGTCGCGAGTTGCGCGGGGCGCCCGCCGACCCGTCCTCCCCTGAACCGGGCGTGCAGCGCAACCCGACCGACATGAAGAACAACGTGCGGTCTCTCAACCGGGCGAACAGGCGGTCGTCAAAGGCCGGGCGACCGAAGCGAGGATAGGGTCGTGGAATGGAGAACTCACGACTCGTGCAGGCCGATGAGGTGTTCACCGGCGATACTGATGGACCGCTGTCGATCGCCCAGGATGTCACTGTCGTGATCGAAGGTACGCATCGCGGCACGGTCGGAGTGCTCGGAAGCGGCGCCCTCGTCGTGCGCGGCGAACTGCTCGGAACGCTCACGCTCGAGAGCCTCGCGACGGCGACGATCGAAGGCGACGTGGTGGGCGCGGTCGAGATCCGTGTTGCGGGAACGCTGGTCATCGAGGCCGACGGCAGGGTCGCCGGACCGATCACGAACTACGGCTCGTGCACCAACAGAGGCCTACGGTCGGGTCGCGTCGAAGGCCGCGAGCCCGACGATCAGCCGGGCTCGAGCGTGCTCGAACCGGTCAACGGCAGCGGCAGCTTTCCGCCCCTCCCTTCCCGCGGCTGAGTTCCCAGGGGCCTCTCAAGGGCGATCGGTAGCGTCGATCAGTCTGCCCTCCCCCAGACCATTGCACATGAACACGCGAACCGAACTGCTGAAGGCGTCGTCGAAACCGCTCGTACTCGGAGCGGCCGCCGTTGCGCTCGCCCTCGCCATCCTGCCGTCCATCGCACTGCCGCAACCCGCGTCGACGCAGCAGGTGATCTCCGCCTACGTCGACGCGAATCCGCAGAGGCTCGAAGTGCCGGCGACGGCGGCGATCGTGCCCGTCGCCCGCGACACGTACGGTGCCACGCCCGGCATCGCCACCCTCGCGGCCAGCGGGACGAACTACGACTGGGCGAAGCTAGTGATGCTGCTCGCGGGGTGGCCGCAGACCGAGAGCAATATCACGGTGTTCACCCGGTGGATGCGCCAGGAGAACGGTCCCGACGACTGGTGGAACCGCAACAACCCGATGAACAACGGCTGGGGATCGGGCGGGGGCGGCGGCCTTGGCAGCTACGACAGTCTCATCACGGCTGCCGAGAACGCTGCGGAGGCGCTGAACACCAACCCCGGCTATGCGGGAATCGCCGCCGGATTCGCGTCCTCAGCACCCACCGACGTCATCGAGCAGGCCATCTGGGCATCGCCGTGGGCGTCGAGTGGCTACAACAACGGCAAGAACTGGTCTTACACGCCCGTGCCGGTGATCACCGCTCCCGCCGAAGCCTGGTAACCAGCTAAGCCGGTTCGACGGGTGGCCCGAGCGTCGGCCCGAGACGCACCATTGCTGCACTACGGCTTCTCTTCGAAGAGCACCGGGGGCTGACCTACCGTGGCCCTACGCATCTCCTCGATCGGGAACTTCGGCTGGCGGTCGGAGGTGAACAGGCCGTTGGCCTCCTGGAAGGTGTCGGCGAACTGGGTGTAGCAGTACCCCGCGAAGGCGGGGATCCCATGGATGGCTTCCAGCGGTGCGCTGTACTTGGCCGCGAGATCTTCAGACGACGAGCCCATCGAGTAGCCCCAGCCCGGAGCGTCCGGTGTGTAGGCGATGCCGCCGAACTCGGTGAGCATGATCGCCTGGCCCTGGTGCGGGTGCCCCTCGAGGGTGAGCACCCGCCCGCCGGGCCATCCGTTCACCAGCACGTCGGGCACATTGGACGGCGCATAGCGCTCGAGCAACCGCTGCGGGTCGGCGTCGTAGTCGTGGATGCCCAGGATGTCGGTGGCACTGCTCTCCCACCCGTCGTTGCCGATCACCGGCCGGGACGGGTCGAGCGTGCGGGTCAGCGAGTACATCGCCTGCACACCGTCGCGCTGCGGCCGTGAGGCCGGCAGATTCGGCACGCCCCAGGACTCGTTGAACGGCACCCAGACGACGATGCACGGGTGGTCGACGTCGCGCTCGATGACCTCCATCCACTCGCTCACCACCGCCCGGATCGACCGATCCGTGAATCGGTAGGCGCTCGGCATCTCCTCCCACACCAGCAGCCCCAGCCGATCGGCCCAGTACAGAAACCGCGGGTCCTCGATCTTCTGGTGCTTGCGAACGCCGTTGAATCCGGCCTCCTTGATGAGTTGGATGTCGCGCACGATCGCCTCGTCCGATGGCGGCGTCATCAACGACTCATCCCAGAAGCCCTGATCGAGCACGAGTCGCATCGTGTATGGCCGGTTGTTGAGCAGGAACCGCCCGCGATCCAGCGCGATGCCGCGCAGCGCGGTGTACGAACGGATCTCATCGATCACCTCACCCTTGTCGATGAGCTGAACGTCGACCTCGAGCAATGTCGGGCGTTCGGGGCTCCAGAGCAACTGATCGCGGAAGTCATCGATACCCGGGTCTGACAACGCGATGCGGCGATGCAGGGTACCAGATGCTGTGCGGCTGAAGTTGCCAATCCTGCTTACCGCGAGCCTGCTCGAGGTCGTGGGGTTCATCGTGCGCCCAGACGGTCACCGTCTGCTTGCCGGGCACTAGAGCATCCGTGATGTCGATCGCAAACGGGGTGTGACCGCCGCGGTGCGAGCCGACGAACTGGCCGTTGACCCACACCCGCGCCTCGTAGTCGACGGCCCCGAAACGCAACACGACCAGCTCGCCCGACTCGTACTCGATGTCGAACTCGCGCTCGTACCAGGCGTCTGCGTGAAAGCCGGTGTCGCCGATGCCGCTGGCCCTCGACTCGGGGGCGAACGGCACGACGATCTGCTGATCCCACGCCAGGTCGCCGGACGGGGCCTTCACCTCACCGCTGGGATCGAAGCAGAACCTCCATGTGCCGTCGAGGTTCAGCCAGTCGCGACGCTGCAGTTGCCGCCTGGGATAGTCGGGGTGATCGGTGGGCCAGGGCGTGCGCGTCGCATCCTTGCTCATGGCCCGATCGTACGCAGCGGGGCTGGGGTGCTGCCAGCCCCTTGACTGGCTTCGAACTCCCGCGTTCGGGCCGCGCTCATCGCAGCGGTGTGGTGAGTCGGTACAGCCCCTCCGCCGAGTGCTCGCGCTCGATGGCGGCCAGTTGCTGCTCGATTCGGTTGGCGCGCCGCTCACGCGACGGGCCGTAGGGGCGGCGCCCCCACTTGATCAGCGCTATGCCGAGGTGCAGGGCCAGACGGTCGGCGAAACCGACGCGTCGAGTCTGCTTCTCGGGATGCGGACTGGGCGGATGTTCGGTGCTGCTGCCGACAACCGACACGGTGGTGTTCATGATGATGGGTTCCTCGCTGCTGGAGCGGCGGCGTACGAGAGTGGTGTAGCCGCTGCATCCGAGATGCCGTTCGTGACGGCGGATGGGGGTGGGCGCGGTCGGCAAGCGACAACGCCTGTACGGGGCGGCGAATTCGAGAGCGTCGCCACCGCGCAGCCGGCGACGGAATCTGTCAGCCGGTCAGCAGGCGGTGAGGATGCCGACGAAGCCGGCGGGAGTGTCTGCAAATGCAATCTGCATCATCATCGCGGGCCCCCTTTCGTGTTCGGCGTAGCCTTCCACGTATCGTCGCGCTCACGGCGTCTACAAGCAGCTCCCATAACGACTGGGTCTCGGTGAGGGTTCGGGAGCCTTGGGGTATAGTCGAACGGTTCGGTTTCCGAGCATGCGCCCGTAGCTCAGCGGATAGAGCAATTGACTACGGATCAATAGGTCGGGGGTTCAAATCCCTCCGGGCGCACCAAAACGCGAGGGTCCGTCATGAATGGCGGCTCTTCGCGGTCGGTGCCGACGCGGGCCGGTTCGGCGCAACTGGGCCGACGTGCCGGCCCAGTGTGACCGAAGTGGCCCGTGTTCGGCAAGCACTCGTCAAGGCACACCAGAGCCGCGCTCAGGCGCCCCATCGACGTCCACCGGCACCAGCGTCGCGCTCTTCGGCACGCGGTTGTCGCCCGAGGAGCGCCCGGTGACGCGCCGCCCGATCCACGGCAGCACGTACTCCCGCCAGTATGCGGCGGTGCGGGGTCGGGTCAGTTCCGGGATGTCGTCGGCCGCGACATCCGGGATCGCAATGCCCAGCGCGGCCAGCACGTTGCCGGCCACGCGCCGATGCCCGAGCGGGCCGAGGTGCAGCCGGTCGACGGACCAGTACTGCAGCTTGGTGAGCTCTTCGTCGGCCCAGTTGTCGACGAAGGTGACGCCGGGCGACGGCAGGTGGGCACGCACGGCCCGGGCCAGCTGATCGCCGCGTCGCTCGATCGCGGCGCCGAGAGGGATGTGCCGGGTCGGGTTGGCGCCGCTGACCAGCAGCACATGGATGCCGGCGTCGGTCGCGCGGGAGACCGCGGTCGACAGCTGGTCCGCGACGCCCTCGATGGACACCCGCGGGCGCATGATGTCGTTGCCGCCGCCGTTGATGCTCAGCAGTGCCGGCCGGAGCGCGATGGCAGCGCCCAGCTGTTCGGCGATGATCGGCCCGAGCAGCCGCCCGCGGATGGCGAGGTTCGCGTAGCCGACCGGCTCGGGCGAGGCCAGCGCGAGCCCGAGGGCGACGAGGTCGGCCCAGCCACGCACGCGGCCGTCGGGCAGTTCGTCGCCGACGCCCTCGGTGAAGCTGTCGCCGATCGCCGCGTAGCTGGAGAACGTGTGCTGCACCCGTCGAGTCCATCACAGATCGCCGAGAGCCCCGCGGCGTCAACCACGGGGCTCTTGTCAGACGCGGCTCAGGTGAGCCGAGGCATCCGGTCAGTTGTCGAACATGCCGTCGACGTTGACCCAGCCGCCCACGTCGCCGAGGATGTCGTCGACGTCAACGATGTCGGTGAGCGAGGTGTCGGTCACGTTGTCGACCACGTCTTCGACCTCGGTGGACACGTTGCCGACATCGGACAGGTTGCCGATGTCGGACACCTCGTTGCCGCTCACGTTGCCGATGGCGGTCTCGTTGCCGTTGCCGACAGCGGTCTCGTTGCCGGAGAGGATCGGGGCGCTGAAGTCGTTGCCCGAACCCACAGCGTTACCGTTGCCGATGTCACCGTTGAGGATGCCGCCGCCGAGCACGTCGACCTCCGGCGAGACGTTGAGGTCGGTGGTCTTCTGCGACGAGTACGACGACCACTTGCTGTAGCCGGTGCCCTCCGTCGTGTCGCCCGCCATCGCCGGCACAGCCGTCCCGGCGACGATGAGCGCTGCCGCTGCAGCCGTTCCGAACGCGGTCTTCTTGATGTCCATCGTTGAACTCCTTCTCATTTCGGTGTCGGGACTTCCCGCACAGTGAGGCATCCGGACCTGGTCGTGTCCCCGGTTTGGGGGTCAGACTCTGGGTGCATTCGCAGGCGGCGACATCCGTGCATCGTCAACAAAAGTGACGCCTGTTCGCGTCGACCCCATTGCGCGGAGCAGGGCAAGATGGCTACCATGCCCGCCTTCACGCTCTCCGCCGACGTCGCCGCCGCCCTGGACCACGGCCGTCCGGTCGTCGCACTCGAGTCCACGATCATCTCGCACGGCCTGCCCCGCCCGCGGAACCACGAAGCCGCGCTCGAGTTCGAGGGCATCCTGCGCGAGCGCGGCGTGACGCCTGCGACCATCGCGGTGCTCGACGGCGTGCCGAGAATAGGACTGGATGCCGACGGCGTGCGTCGCATCTCGGAGGAGGAGCTGGCCAAGGCCAGCGTTCGCGACCTGCCGGTCATCGCCGCGTCGGGCAGCAGCGCGGCCACCACGGTCGCCGCGACATCCCATCTCGCCGCGCTCGCCGGCATCCGCGTGTTCGCAACCGGCGGGCTCGGCGGCGTGCACCGGGGAGCCAGCGGCACCTTCGACGAGTCAGCCGACCTCTCGACGCTGGCCGTCACGCCGATCACGGTCGTCAGCGCCGGCGTGAAGTCGGTGCTCGACATCGCGGCGACGCTCGAGCGGCTCGAGACGCTGAGCATTCCGGTGATCGGGTACGGCACGAACGTCTTCCCGAGCTTCTGGCTTCGCGAGAGCGCGTTCACGCTGGACTGGTCGGTGGCTGACGCGGCCGGCGTCGCGGCCGTGATGCGCTCCCACGATCAGCTGGGGCACCGGCAGGGCATCGTGGTGGCCAACCCGATCCCCGCGCACCAGCAGTGGGATCCTGCCGAGCACGACCGTGTGCTCGAGCAGGCGCTCGCCGAGGCGGCGGCCGCCGGGGTCACCGGCAAGGCGGTCACCCCGTTCCTGCTGCTGCGCATCGTCGAGCTCTCGGGCGGCCGCAGCCTCGAGGTGAACCTCGACCTGGCGCGCAACAACGTGCGGGTCGCCGCCGAGATCGCGATCGCTTGGGCCGCACTTCGATGAGCATCCTCGTGGTGGGCGATGTCATCGACGACATCGTCGTCGTACCGAGCGGCCCGATCCGCCCCGACACCGACACGGTCAGCGCGATCCGCTCGGTGCCCGGCGGTTCGGCGGCCAACACCGCGGCGTGGCTGGCGACGCTGGGCGCGGAGGTCACCTTCGTCGGCGCCGTGAACGGTGAGGATGTCGCGCGGCACGCAGCGCTCCTGCCCAGGCCTCACCTGACATCGTCGCCGAACCCGACCGGCGCGATCGTCGTCCTCGTGCAAGGCGAGCAGCGGTCGATGCTCACCGAGCGCGGCGCGAACGCAGACCTGGACTTCGACGCCATCCCCGACGAACTCATTCCCGACCACGTGCACCTGACGGGCCACTCGATGGCCGCCTCCGACGGCAGCGCGTTCGCGCGGTTCGTCGCCCGCGCGAAGCGGCTGGGCGCGACGGTATCGGTGAGTCCTGGCTCGGCTGCGTACATCGACGACCTCGGCGCGGCGCGGTTCGCCGAGGTGATCGCGGGCGCTGACATCCTATTCGTCACGCTCGCGGAGGGGGCGGCGCTGACCGGCGCTTCCGAACTGGCGCAGATCGCCGCCGCGCTCGGCGACCGGGCCGTGCTGACACTCGGCCGCGACGGCGTTCTCGTGCAGAACTCGGTCATTCCGGCAGTGCCGGTCGAGGTGGCCGACCCGACCGGGGCCGGCGACGCGTTCTGCGCCGGATACCTCGCCTCGTGGGTCGTCGATGGCGACGCGGTCGCGGCAGCGCGCCTCGGCACCGAGGTCGCTGCGCGAGCGCTCAGCCGGATCGGCGGCCGGCCCTGACGCTTTCGTAGGCCTCGAGGGCGCGGCGTCGGGTTGCGGCGAGGTCCACGATCGGCTCGGGGTAGTCGGGGGTGCCGAGTTCGGGAATCCAGCGCTGCCGATAGCGGTCGTCCGGGTCGAACTTCTCCGCCTGCAGGTTCGGGTTGAAGACGCGGAAGTACGGCGCAGCATCCACCCCACTGCCGGCCACCCACTGCCAGTTGCCGGGGTTGCTGGCCTCATCGGCGTCGACCAGCGTGTCCCAGAACCACGCCTCACCGACCCGCCAGTCGACCAGCAGATTCTTGATCAGAAAGCTGGCCACGACCATCCGAACCCGGTTGTGCATGGTGCCGGTTCGCCAGAGCTCGCGCATGCCGGCGTCGACGAGTTGGATGCCGGTGCGCCCGCGACGCCAGGCATCCAGCTCGCCCGGGTCCGGCTCCTCCCACGGGAAGGCGTCGAACTCGCTGCGGTAGTTGCACAGGTGCAGGTCGGGGTTGTGGAACAGCACGTTCCAGTTGAACTCGCGCCAGCCCACCTCGCTGAGGAACTTCGCGGCGTTCTTGCGCGCCGCAGGCGACAACTCGCCGTGCAGCCGATGCCAGACCTGGAACGGACTGAGCTCTCCGAACCGCAGCCGCGGGCTGAGCCGACTGGTGCCGTCGATGCCCGGTTCGTCGCGCCGGTGATAGTCGGGCAGACGCTCGGTCACGAACGACTCCAGCTCGCCGTGCGCCGCGTGCTCGCCCGGCACCCACGTCTCGCGTAGCCCTCCCGCCCAGTCGGGATGCGTCGGCAGCAGCCCCCAGTCGTCGAGCGCCTCGGACTCTGCGCTTCCCCACGGCACCGTGGGCGCGGGCAGCGGTTCGCGCACCGGCAGTTCCCGCGCCGCCTTCCAGAACGGCGTGAACACCCGGAACGGCCCGCCCTGCCCGGTCGTCACGGTCCACGGCTCGAACAGCAGATTGGCCTGGAAGCTCCTGGCGTCGACGCCGTCACCGCGAAGCCGCTCCTTCAGCCGCGCATCGATCTCTCGCCCTGCGGAGTAGCGCCGGTTCCAGTACACGGCGCCCGCGCCGGTCTCGGCCACCAGCGCCGGGATCACCTCCTCCGCGGCACCCGTTCGCAGCACCACAGGCGCATCGGCGGTCAGCTCCACCAGGGAACCGTGCAGCCACCAGCGCGCAGCACCACCGAGCGGCCGGATGCCTCGGCTCACCTCATCGCGTACATACACCAGCACCACCGGCTCACCGCGCTGCGCGGCCGCCGTGAGCGCCGGGTTGTCCGCGACGCGCAGGTCATCGCGGAGCCACACGATCGTGGGGGACATCAGCCGCCCGTGCTCAGTCGCAGTTTGTCCGAGAGTCGTGTCAGGGTCTCGAGTTCATCCTGCGCGAGTGCCGAGCCGACGACGCGCTGGATGTGCTCGGAGTGCACGACCGCCACTCTGCGGAACAGGTCGTAGCCGGCATCCGTCACCTCGACGAGGGTGCCGCGGCCGTCCGCTGGATCGGCTTCTTTGATGAGCAGCCCGCGCTGCACGAGGCGATCGACGAGCCGACTCACACTGGGCTGGGTGAGCAGCAGCTGCCGGTTGAGGTCGCGCAGCCGGGAACGACGGCCGGGGTAGCGCGAGAGATTGAACAGCACGTCGTACTCGTTCAGGGAGAGGCCGTCGGGAAAGTCGGCGCCGAGCTGCCGGAGTACGGAGACCTGCGCGCGGAAGAGCGCCTCCCACGCGTTGACGGCGGTCCCCTTGTCGCTCACGCCTTCACTCTAGGCACTGCATGGAGCGCTCGTGGAATCGGGCCGTTAACGGATTGTGGGCCGGTTCCAGAGGCGAGGAACCGGCCCACTCCCTTGCACCAAGAGTGTCCTGCAATCACATTCCGCGGAAGCTGCCACAGCAAACAACTTCAGCGGTATGACTCTATAACGGAACGGTAACGGTGTCTAGTTATCGTTCCGTTATTTTTCGACGAGTTTCTGGGGCTCCAGAACGCGCTGCTAGAAGAAGTCCGGCGAGGGCGTGGATGCCTGCCGGATCGAGACATCCGCGTGCCGGTCGAAACGGTAGCCGACGCCGCGCACCGTGCGCACGATGTCTTCGAAGTCGCCGAGCTTGGCGCGCAGTCGCCGCACGTGCACGTCGATGGTGCGCTCGTTCGGGATCTCCTCGTCGCCGTCCGCCCAGAGCGCGCCGATGATCTCGGCGCGGTCGATGGTGCGACCCTCGCGCAGTACGAGGTACTGCAGCAGCTCGAACTCCTTGTAGGTGAGGGGGGCGGTGTCGCCGTCGATGACGACACGTTTGCGCGAGACATCCACGATCACACCGCCGCGGCGCTCGGGGGTGGGCGCCTCTTCGCGACGGTGCTGTGCGAGGGCGGCGGGATCGTGCAGCGCGAGGCGGACCACCTCGAGGTCGCGCCCGCCCGCGCCGATCGGCGCGAGCGCGACGGCGACGTGCGTCTCGGCACCGGGGGCGAGCTGCGCGATCAACGCCTTCACCTCGTCGACGACCGCGGCGAGGTCGGTACCGGCGTCGAGCGCCTTGAACTCGTCGAGGCCGACGTAGAGCGCGAAGCCGCGGGCTTCGGTGCCGTCGGGCACACGGATGCGACGGGCCGGGGCGGTGGGTGTGGAGATGGGTGGGTCGATGACAAGTGACATGGTTGCTGAAGTCCTCGGTAGGAGTGAAGGGCCCCTGATGATGGGGTTGTGATCCTTCGGGGTACTGCTGATCGTGCGAAACGGAAGGCCGCCGTGATGGGGGCGGAGTCCGGGGAGTTCAGAATCGGTTATCGAACGGAACTCGGCGAGGAGGGCCGGTCAGGCACACATTCGACAACACATGACCGCACGAGAACCCGTCACCTCAGAGGTGGTCAGGGCCGAAGCGTGAACAGTCATGCCGTCGAGTGTACACAGGCTTAGACCAGGCCGTACAACCGATCGCCCGCATCACCGAGGCCGGGCACGATGTAGCCGACCTCGTTGAGTCTCTCGTCGAGGGCCCCGAGCACCACGGTGACCTCGCGGCCCGCAGTGGCGTTCTCGACGGCGGCGACGCCCTCGGGCGATCCGATCAGGCAGACTGCCGTGACATCCACCGCCCCTCGGTCGAAGAGGAAGTCGATGGCCGCGATGAGCGAGCCGCCGGTCGCCAGCATCGGGTCGAGGATGAAGCACTGCCGGTTCGACAGGTCGTCGGGCAGCCGGTTGGCGTAGGTGGTCGGCTGCAACGTCTCTTCGTCGCGCATCATACCGAGAAAGCCGACCTCGGCGGTGGGTACCAGCTTGGTCATCCCCTCGAGCATCCCGAGCCCGGCGCGCAGGATCGGCACCACCAGCGGCCGCGGAGAGCTGATCGCCAAGCCCGTGGTCGGCGCGACCGGGGTCTCGATCTCGACCGGTTCGGTGCGCACGTTGCGGGTCGCCTCGTAGGCGAGCAGCGTCACGAGCTCTTCCGTCAGCGCGCGGAACGTCGGCGACGGCGTGTTCACGTCGCGCAGCACCGTCAGCTTGTGGGTGACGAGCGGGTGGTCGGCAACGTGGACTCGCATAGGCTCAATCTACTGTGAGCCGCTACGACGAATGGATGTCGGCCGCCCTCGCCGAGGCCCGCCTCGCGGTCGGCGACGTCCCGGTCGCGGCGATGATCATGGATGCCTCGGGCAACCGCATCTCCGTCGGCCGCAACGAGCGCGAGCTCACGCACGACCCGACCGCCCACGCCGAGATCCTCGCGATCCGCCGTGCGGCCGCCGCGCTGGACTCATGGCACCTCGAGGACACCACGCTCGTCGTCACCCTGGAGCCGTGCGCGATGTGTGCCGGAGCCATCCTGCAGGCGCGCATCCCGCGGGTCGTCTTCGGCGCGTGGGACGAGAAGGCCGGCGCTGCGGGCAGCGTCAACGACCTGCTGCGTGACCGCCGGTTGCCGCACCGGGTCGAGGTGATCGGCGGGGTGCTCGGAGCCGAGTGCGGGCGACTGCTCGTGGAGTTCTTCCAGCAGCTTCGGCCGCGGTGATCGAGCCCGTCGAGATCAGTCCGCTCCCCTGATCACGATCGCCTCGGTCCCCGGTGCGGTCGGCGTGTAGACATCGGGTTCGAGGTAGATCGGGCTCGCCGTCGGCACCGCTTCCCGGATGGCGGCAGACACCTCGTTGATCGCCGCGGCGAGGTCGCTGAGCCGGATCGTCTCGGCGAAGGCGATCTTGGCCGCCACGAGCACCTCGCCAGGTGCGACCGAGACGGTGTCGAGCTGGATCAGCGCCTCGACTTTCGGGTGCCCGTTGATGGCGGTCCGAATCGATTCGGCGTGATCGGAGCTGCGGCGTGCGCTCATACCCCCGATCCTAAGATGATCGCGTGAGCACCCTTCCCAGCATCGCGATCATCGGCGCAGGCTCGATGGGCGGTGCGATCCTGGCCGGTCTGCTGGCACCCGGCGTGACCGTGAGCGGAGGCATCCGGGTCACCAATCGCACCGAGGCCAAGGCGCGAGCGCTCGACGGCCCCGGGGTCACCTCGCTGGCCCTCGAGACCGTGCCCGACGCCAACGAACGAGCGGTGGATGCTGCGGCTCTCGTCATCCTCGGCGTCAAGCCGGCCATGGTCGCAGACACCCTCACGGCTCTGGCGCCCGCGTTGCCGCCGGATGCCCTCGTGATCAGCGTCGCCGCCGGCGTGACCACGGCGAGGATGCAGTCGCTCGTGCCCAACCCCGTGCTGCGCGCGATGCCGAACACCCCGGCGATCGTCGGCAAAGCCGTGGCCGGACTCGCCGCAGGCTCGCGAGCCACCGACGAGCACGTCGCCCTGGGACGCGCACTGTTCGAGACGGTCGGCACCGTGCATGTCGTGCCCGAGGCCCAGATCGACGCGCTCTCCACCATTTCCGGCTCGGGGCCGGCGTACGTGTTCCTGCTCATCGAGGAGCTCACCCGTGCCGCCGAGCGTCTCGGGTTCGACCCCGCGACCGCCGCGCAGCTCGTGACGGGCACGTTCGACGGCGCGATCGAACTGCTGACAGCATCCGGTCGTGCACCCGAGGAGCTGCGGGCGCAGGTCACCAGCCCCAACGGCACCACGCAGCGCGCGATCGGTGTGATGCAGGACGCCGGCCTCGGCGCCATGTTCGACCGAGCGATCGCCGCTGCGCTGGCTCGCGCGACCGAACTCGCCGATGGCCGCTGACTCACAGTCCAATGGGCGGTGAGCCGAGCGAGAACTCGCTTTTCCGGAGGACTCCTCCCGCGCACAAGCGCGTCCCGATACTGGTGAGGTTTCGGAGGCAGAACTCCGGAAAAGCGAACCCGAGCGCGGCTGGCTGAGCGCGAACCCGAGCGCGGCTGGCTGAGCGCCGCTAACTCGCCAGCGTCGCGAACCTCTCGATGTCGCCGGAGTTGCCGCTGACGATCACCAGGTCGTGGTTGCTGACCACGGTCTCAGGCGTCGCGTAGGTGAAGTCCTTGCCGGGCGACTTCACGCCGACGACCGTGATGCCGTACTTGCGGCGCACCGCAGATTCGGCCAGCGTCATCCCGCGGATCGGCTTCGGGGGGTACATCTTGACGATCGCGAAGTCGTCGTCGAACTCGATGAAGTCGATCATTCGGCCCGAGACCAGGTGCGCGACGCGCTCGCCTGCCTCCGCCTCGGGGTAGATGACATGGTTCGCGCCGATGCGCGACAGGATCTTGCCGTGCGACTGGCTGATCGCCTTCGCCCAGATCTGCGGGATTTTGAGGTCTACCAGGTTGGCGGTGATGAGCACGCTGGCCTCGATGGACGACCCGACCGCGACCACTGCGATAGCGAAGTCCTGCGCCCCGATCTGGCGCAGCGCGTCGATGGATCGCGCGTCGGCCTGCACGGCGTGGGTGACGCGCTCGGACCACTTCTGCACCAGCCCGGCATCCTCATCCACGGCGAGCACCTCGCGGTCGAGTCGCTGCAGCTGTCCGGAGGTGGCTGCACCGAACCGGCCAAGGCCGATGACGAGCACCGGTGCGTCGTGCGGGATTCTGTCGATCATAGGTTCATTAAAGACCGATCAGCCGACGATCGGCCGCTCCTCCGGCCGTCTGAAGAGCTTGGGATGCTGACTGGCCGCCAGCGCTGCGGCCAGGGTCACGGTGCCGATGCGACCGAAGAACATGGTCGCGGCGATCACGTATTGGGCGGCATCCGTGGTGTTCGCGGTGAAGCCGGTGCTCAAGCCGGAGGTCGCGAACGCGCTGATCACGTCGAAGAGCACGAAGTCGAGCGAGTCGTCGGTGATGAGCAGCAGCACGATGGTCGCCCCGGCAACCGTGGTCGCACCCCAGAGCACGACGCTCACGCCGAGGCGCAACACGTCGGACGGGATGCGCCGCTCGTAGGCCTCCATGTCGTCGTGTCCGCGGGCTTCCGCGAACGCGGCGAGGAACAGGATGGCCAGGGTGGTGACCTTGATGCCGCCGGCGGTGGACGCCGAACCACCGCCGATGAACATGAGCATGTCGGTGACCAGCAGACTCGAGCCATCCAACTGGCTCATGTCGAGGGTCGCGAAGCCGCCCGATCGCGCCATGGATGAGATGAAGAAGCTCTGCAGAACGCGCTGCCCGCCGTCCATGCCGGCGAACAGGTTGTCGAACTCGAGCACGAAGTAGGCCAGAGCGCCGAGCACGAGCAGCAGTCCGAACGTGAAGATCGTCAGCTTCACGTGCAGCGACCACTGCTTCGGGCGCTTGAGGTTGCGTGAGAGGGCGTAGATCACCGGGAAGCCGATGGCGCCGGCGCCGACCCCGAGCATCAGAACGGTCAGAAACCAGACGTCGCCCGCATAGGGAGTGAGTCCCTCAGAGGTCGGGAGGAAGCCGGTGTTGGTGAACGCCATCGCCGAGATGTAGATCGACTGCCACGCCGCATCCAGCACCGGCACGCCCTGGATCAGCATTCGCGGGAACAGCAGCAGCGCGACCACGGCTTCGATCACCAGGGCGCTGATCGCGACGGTCAGCAGCAGGCTGCCGGTGTCGCCGAGGCGGATCGCCTGTCCCTCGGCGACGGGTCCTTTGCGAATGCGCAGCGGGTTCGCGTCTCCAGCGGCGATCAGCTTCTGTCGCAACCCCAACCGCCGGCTGATGACGAGGCCGAGGATCGAGGCGAGGGTCAGCACGCCCACCCCGCCGATCTGAACACCGACATAAACGAGCACCTGGCCGAACGGCGACCAGTACGTGGCCATGTCGACGGTCGACAAACCCGTGACGCAGATGACCGACACCGCGGTGAAGAGTGCATCGACGAGGGGTGCCCGTTGCCCCGACGCGGTCGCGATCGGCAGCGAGAACAACAGGGTGAAGACGAAAATGAGGCTCGCGAAGATGGTGATCGCGAACCGTGCCGGAGTGGCGGCTACGAAGGCGTCGACGCTGTCTCTGGCTCGTTGCCACAGCGACTCGCGCGACAGCGGTTTGCCCCGCATGCCCCTCCTCGGCTCGAACACCCGATGGTACTCCCGTCAGGCGAGCAAGTAGCCTGAAGCCATGGCCGATATCTTCGCCGTCATCGCAGACGCCACCCGTCGGGAGTTGATGTCCGTCCTCGCCGATGGCGGCGAGCTCAGTGTCGGCCAGATGGTGGAGCGACTCGGCCTCACTCAACCCACGGTCTCCAAGCACCTGAGAGTGCTGCGCGAGCACGGGCTGGTGACGGTGCGCGAGAACGGCCAGCACCGCTACTACCGAATGGATGCCTCGCCGCTGTCGTCCATCGAAAGCTGGCTGGTGCCCTTCCTCTCGCCGACCACCTCGGCTGCGCGCGACGACAATGGCACTGCCGTGTTCGCGGCGTGGTCGGGAGTGGATGTCGGCGAGAACCTTGGACGGCGGTTGGCCGACCGGGAGTATCAGGCGCGCAGCGCGCTCGAGGGTGCCTCCAGGCGGCTGCCGAGGGTGGTCCGCAAGCGGCTCTTCAGGCGTCCGTAACCCCTTTACAGCGCTTCACAACTGCCCCTACAGTGATCGTTTGACACTCCAGTCACACTCCTTCTCGAGAGGCACAGCGATCATGGCGACGGATCTCTCCGAAGTGCGCTTCCTCACGGTGGCCGAAGTCGCCGAGATGATGCGCGTCTCGAACATGACCGTGTACCGACTCGTGCACTCGGGGGAGCTGCCGGCGGTGCGTTTCGGCCGCTCGTTCCGCATCCTCGAGTCGGCCGTGGTTGCCGCGATCGCAGCGCCGGTCGCCGACGCTGGTTGAGACCCCGATCTCGTCGCCGCAGCGCGTGCGGTAAACTCGCCGGAGTCTTTCCACGGTTCTGAAGCGGACCGGGTGGTCCAGGTCAGCAACCAGTGAGGTAATCCATGGGCTCAGTTATCAAGAAGCGCCGCAAGCGGATGGCGAAGAAGAAGCACCGCAAGCTGTTGCGCAAGACGCGTCACCAACGCCGCAACAAGAAGTAGGTCTCGATACGCGGCCTTTTGCCGCTACTCGACCGCCGCGGTCAACGAACTCGCCGCGCTTCGCGGCGCACCCGCTTACGGGCCTCGCGGATACTGGAGCGCTTGAGCGGCAGCACGGTCCAGCCGTGCTTGCGAGCGTGGGAGTGCAGTTTCGCATCCGGGTTCACGACCACGCGGTTGCCGACCAGACTCAGCAGCGGGATGTCGTTGCTGGAGTCGGAATAGGCCCAGCAGTCGGCGAGGTCGGCTTCGCGTTCACGCGCATGCTGCATCGCGACCGCCGCCTTCTCGTCGCCGTGCAGCACATGCCCGTCGAGCGCTCCCGTGAAGACCCCGTCGAGTGCCTGCACCCGAGTCCCGAGTGCCCCGGTCAGTCCGAGTCGTTCGGCGATCACCTGCGCGACAAGTTGCGGGGTCGCGGTGATCAACCACACCTCGTGACCCTTCTCCAGGTGCTCGCGGGCCAAGGCGACGGTCTCGGGCCACAGCCGTGGCGCGAAGCGCTTCTCGTAGATGTCCTCGGCGAGTTCGACCAGACCGGCTTCGCTGTAGCCGCTCACCAGCCCGAGGGCGCGCTCCTTCGCGGTGGTCAGGTGAGCACGGTTCTCGCCGACGGACAGAAAACGGAACTGATGCCAGGCGAACGTGGCGATGTCGCGCAGCGAGATCAGTCCGCGTTTGAACGCCTCTCGGCCCACGTAGTACACGCTCGCCCCGCGGATGAGCGTGTTGTCCACATCGAAAAACGCGACGATCGGGCGATCGCTCGGGCTCGGCGGCAGGGCTTCGGGCATCGCGGATTAGTCTAGGCTCGTGCCTCCCGTGCGACTGACCCTGCTGTCGAAGCCAGGGTGTCACCTGTGCGACGAAGCGAGGGATGTCGCGACTGCGGTGATCGCGGAGCTGGGGCCGGAGGCATCCATCGCTCTCGATGAGCGCTCGATCCTCGACGACCCTGAACTGAACGCTCGGTACTGGGACGAGATCCCTGTCGTGCTCATCAATGACAGGGTGCACACCATCTGGCGAGTCGAGCCCGATCGCCTTCGACTGGCGCTGATGGAGGCGACGGCATGATCGCCCACATCGTGGTGTGGAACCTCAACGCGCAGGATGAACCCGAGCGCGCGGCCGACGCGGAGGCGATTCGCGATGCGTTGGAATCGCTGCTCGACGTGATCCCAGAGATCGTCACGCTGCGAGTCAGTCGTAACGCGGTCGGCATCGAGGGCAACTGGGATCTGGGGCTGGTGAGCGAATTCGCGACGCCAGAAGATCTGCGCACGTACATCGAGCATCCGGCGCATCAGGCCGCGGTGAAGGTCGTGCGGGCGCGCGTGAATGAGCGCTCGGCGATCGACCTCGAGATCTAGAGTGCGATCTTCTCCTGCACCGGGACCGGTCCGGTCAGGCGCTGCTTGATCTTGTCGCGCTCCGCGCTGAGCGAGGCGATGGTGGCACCCTCGAGTCCGGGCTGCACCATGCCGTCGAACGGGTTTCCCATTCCGCTCTTGGCGTGCACCGCTTCGGCGTACGCACTTGCTGCAGCCGCCACCGCTGCGGTGGCACGCTGGGCCTTCTTGAGGGACACTGCGGAGCCGCCGACGGCATCCGCGTGCCTGTTCAGGGCCTTCTTCAGGTCCTTGAGTGCCGCGTCGATTCTCTTTGACATGGGGTCATAATGCCCCAGAATGCCCGGACTGGCTACGGCCCTACGGAGTCAGACGAGTCGGTCCACGGAACAGATAGGTGGCCTCGCGCAGGTTCGGCAGGTGCAGCATCAGCATCAGCACGCGGCTCAGCCCCATCCCGAATCCGCCGTGCGGCGGCACCCCGTAGCGGAAGAAGTCCAGGTAGAAGTTGAGCTCCTCGGGGTCGAGGCTCTTCTCTCGCGCCTGCTCGATGAGCACGTCGACGCGGTGTTCGCGCTGTGCTCCGGTCGAGATCTCGACGCCGTTGAACACCAGGTCGTAGCTGTTGGTCAGGGTCGCGTCGTCCGCATGGCGGGCGTGGTAGAACGGCCGGATGCTTGCGGCGTAGTCGGTCAGGAACACGAACTCGTGCCCGTAAGTCTCCTGCACGTATGCGGCGATCTGCCGTTCGCCCTCCGGGTCCATGTCGTCGTCGGCGCGCGGGACCTCATACCCGCGCTCGGCGACGATGCGCTTCGCCTCGGCGAGCGGGATGCGCGGGAACGGCGTGGTCGGCACGGTCAGCTCGACGCCGAACTCGCGCTCGATCTCGTCACCGTGTCTGTCCTTCACGGCCTGGAAACCTGAGACGAGCAGCTCCTCGTGCATGCGCATCACGTCGTCGTGAGACTCGATCCAGCTGATCTCGGCGTCGACGCTCGTGAACTCGGTGGCGTGCCGACTGGTGAAGCTCGGGTCGGCGCGAAAGGCCGGGCCGATCTCGAAGATGCGCCCGAACCCGGCTGGCTGTGCCATCTGCTTGAAGAACTGCGGGCTCTGGGCGAGGTACGCCTTGCCCTCGAAGTAATCGACCTCGAACAGCTCGGCCTTCGACTCGCTGGCTGACGCCATCAGCTTGGGCGTGTGCAGTTCGATGAAGTCGCGCTCAACCCACCAGGTACGCCAGGCGTGCTCAAGGGTGGTCTGGATGCGGAAGATCAGGTTGTTGCGGGGCTGGCGCAGGTCGAGAAAGCGCCAGTCCATGCGCTTGTCGATGCCGGAATCCTCGGCGATCGGGGTCTCGGGGATGGCGGCCGCTGCAACCTCGAGGCCGTCGAGCTTGACCTCGACACCGCCGAGCTTCACGCGCTCGTCGTGCTTGAGCTCGCCCGTGGCGGTGAGGAACGTGCCCAGGCTCAGGCCGGAGATGATCTCGGCGAGCGGGTCGACCTCGTCGAGTCTCGGATGCACGAGCTGCACCGCCCCGGACTCGTCGCGCAGCACCACGAACTGCACCTTCTTCTGATCGCGCACCGTGTCGACCCATCCCGAGACCGAAACGGGCCCGTCGGAGGCGGCGGCGAGGTGCTTGATGAGGGTGCGTTGCGTCACCCCGAGAGTTTAGTGCGCGCCGCCCGACCGTAGACTTGGGCCCGTGCCAGCCGACCTCGTCCGCCTCGTGCGTCACGGCGAGGTGCACAACCCGGCGGGCATCCTCTACGGGCGCATCCCCGGGTACCACCTGAGCGAGCTCGGCCACAGGATGGCGGATGCCGCTGCGCTCAGTCTCGCGGGGCATCCGGTCACCGGCCTCTGGGCCAGCCCTCTGCAGCGCACGCAGGAGTCGGCGGAGCCCTGGGCCACGCGCTTCGGTCTGCCGGTCACCACCGACGAGCGCCTGATCGAGCCGACGAACTGGTTCGAGGGCAGTTCGGTGCGCGCGAAGATGCGCGATCCGCGGGCCTGGTACCAGTTGCGCAACCCGAACCTGCCGAGTTGGGGTGAGCCGTACACGTCTGTCCGAGAACGGATGTTCGCGGCACTCGATGCTGCCGCCGACTCGGTCGGCTCCGGCGAGGTGGTGCTGGTCAGTCACCAGATGCCGATCGTGACGGTGCAGCGGTCGGTGGCCGGGCAGCGTTTGCCGCACAACCCGGCGCGCAGGCGATGCACGCTCTCGAGCATCACGACGCTGCGACGCAACGGCGGGGTGTGGGTTCAGGTTGACTATCAGGAACCTGCTGCAGCACTGCTGGCGGCAGCCACCGACACAGGAGCCGTGTGAAAGCTTCCGGCGCAATCATGATGATTTGCACGGGTCAACGCTCAGGTGTCGCTGCTACGATCGCGGCATGACCGAGACCCTCGCCTCTCTCTCGCTGGTCGCCACGTATTCCGCGATCAGCATCTACGTGATCGCATTCGTGCTCTTCACACTCGACCTGTCTCGCCGTGCGGCGCGCGTGCCGGCACTCGCCCAAGTCTCGGTGGGTGGCGGAGGCACCACCGTGCTGGAGCGGCCCGAAGCGCCGACGAGGCGATCGCCGCGGTATCTGCGTGCGGCGATGGCGATGGTGGTCGTCGGCTGGGTGTTGCACCTCACCGCCGCCGTGCTGCGCGGAATCGCTGCTTCCAGGGTTCCGTGGTCGAACATGTTCGAGTTCGCGCTGACCGCGACGGCGCTGATCGTCGGCGTCTTTCTCGCCGTGCAGTTCTGGCAGGATCTTCGCTTCCTCGGCTCGTTCGTCATCGGATTCGTCACCGTCGCCCTCGGGCTGGCGACGGTCAACTACTACGTGGATGTGGTGCCGCTGGCACCGGCGCTGCAGTCAGCCTGGCTGGTGATCCACGTCTTCGTAGCCTCGTTGGCCACCGGGTTCCTCGGCATCGGCGCAGCGCTGTCGATCGTGCAGTTGCTGAAGTCCCGAAAGTCCGGTTCACCGCGTGCCTTTGCCGCGCTGCCCGGTGCGGAGTGGCTCGAACAGATGGCCTACCGACTGATCGTGGTCGGTTTTGCGTTGTGGACTTTCACCCTCATCGCGGGCGCGATCTGGGCCGAACGGGCTTGGGGTCGCTACTGGGGCTGGGACACGAAGGAGGTCTGGACCTTCATTGTGTGGGTGCTGTTCGCTGGCTATATCCACGCCCGCGCCACCCGCGGTTGGCAGGGATCGCGCTCGGCGTGGCTTGCCCTCGTCGGCTTCGCAGCGCTCATCTTCAACTTCGCCGTGGTGAACATGTTCTTCAAGGGTTTGCACGCTTACTCGGGCATGTGCACCCCAGCGTTGCCCTGCTGAGATCGTTGCCGCTCGAGCACGGCGCTGCAACGCTCGAGCCGGGCGAGCCACCAGCGCGTGCGGTCGGCGTCGGCGACGTACGCGTCGAGCAGTTCCTCGGTCGGCGTTGCGCGCCGGACCGGCAGCATCCCGTCGACGGGGGTGAGCGGGGCATCCGTCACGTCCGCCGCCAGCAGTGATGCGGTCGCGAGTCCGCAGTCGAACTCGAGGTCGGGGATCGCCGCTGCCAGGTGCAGCCCCATCGCGATGCCGACCGAGGTTTCGAGCGCGCTCGAGACGACGACCGGCAGCCCGGCCTGCTCGACCAGGCGAAGGGTGGCGCTGATCCCACCCAGCGGCGCGGCCTTCACCACCAGCACATCGGCCGCTGACGCCCGAGCGACCGCGAGCGGGTCGTCGGCCTTGCGCACGCTCTCGTCGGCGGCGATCGGCACGCCCATGTACTTCACCCGGCGACGCACTTCCGCGAGTTCGTCCACCGTGGCGCACGGCTGCTCCACGTACTCGAGGTCGAACTCGGCGAACGCGTGGATCGCCCGCTCGGCCTCATCCACCGTCCACGCGCCGTTCGCATCGACGCGGATGCGGCCCTCAGGGCCGAGGTAGCTGCGCACGGCGGCAACGCGAGCGGTGTCATCCGCAAGGGTCTGAGAACCGTCGGCGACCTTGAGTTTCACGGTGCGACATCCCGGAAAGCGCCGCAGCATCGCCGGCACCTGTTCGGGATGCACCACCGGCAGGGTCGCGTTGACCCGCACGGACGAACGCAGCGGTGGATGCCGCAGCCCCCACCCGAAATCGATGGCCGCCGCGAGCCAGGCCGCCGCCTCCTCGTCGGAATACTCCACGAATGGCGAGAACTCGGCCCACCCGTTCGGACCCTGCACGAGCACCGCCTCGCGCACCTCGAGGTCACGGAATCTCGACACGAGCGGCAGTGCCACCACCCGGGCGGTTTCGAGCAGGTCGTCCGTCGTCGGGCGCATGCACCCAGATTAGGCTTGGCAGCGTGAGCCAGGGCGATATCGAGCACGTCCCGCTGAAGGTCGTGCCGATGTACGTCGATGAGGAGGCCCCAGCACCCGTCGACGAGGTTCAGCCGCCCGAAATCCAGGTGGAGCGCAAGCGGACCGCCATTCCGGGGATCGTGTCACTGGCGCTGGCGATCATCGCGGCCGTGCTTCAGGGCGTCGCGATCGCGTTGGCCACGGCGGGGGGCTACGGCACAGCCAGCATCCTCGCCTACGCCGCGATCGTCGGCAGCATCGTCGCCTTCGTCGTCGCGCTCGTCGCCGTCATCGCGAACCTGGGTCGCCGTACCGGCGTCGCCGGTCTCGTGCTCGCCATCGTCGCCAACCCAGTGGTGCTGCTGGGAGTGCTGGGCTGGGTCGGTGGCAGGCTCGTAGGCTGAGCCCGTGACATCCTCGATCTCGCCGCTGTTCGACGCGGAACTGTGGCGCGACGTCGACGGCTTCGAGGGCCTCACCGACGTGACCTACCACCACGACGTCGCCGGACGGGTCGCCCGAGTCGCGTTCGACCGGCCGGAGGTGCGCAATGCGTTCCGGCCGCACACGGTCGACGAGTTGTACCGGACGCTCGATCACGCGCGACAGAACCCGCGGATCGGGGTGGTGCTGCTCACCGGCAACGGACCCAGTCCGAAGGACGGCGGCTGGGCGTTCTGCTCGGGCGGCGACCAGCGCATCCGCGGGCGCGATGGCTATCAGTACGACGACGGCTCGGTGGCCACGGGCAGGCTGCACATCCTCGAGGTGCAGCGGCTCATCCGCTTCATGCCGAAGGTCGTCATCGCGGTGGTGCCCGGCTGGGCGGCCGGCGGCGGGCATTCGCTGCACGTGGTCTGCGATCTGACGATCGCCAGCCGCGAGCACGCCCGCTTCAAGCAGACGGATGCCGACGTCGGCTCCTTCGACGCCGGTTACGGCAGCGCGTACCTCGCGCGGCAGGTCGGGCAGAAGGTCGCCCGGGAGATCTTCTTCCTCGGCCAGGAGTACGACGCGCAGCGCGCGATGGACTTGGGGACCGTCAACGCGGTGGTCCCGCACGAGCAGCTCGAGTCGACCGCCGTGCAGTGGGCGCACCTCATCCTCGGCAAGTCGCCGACGGCGATCCGCATGCTGAAGTTCGCCTTCAACGCCGTCGACGACGGGCTGGTGGGTCAGCAGGTCTTCGCGGGTGAGGCGACCCGGCTCGCGTACGGCACCGATGAGGCGGTCGAGGGGCGCGACGCGTTTCTCGACAAGCGCGCGCCGGACTGGTCGCCGTACCCCTGGCAGTACTGATGCGGGAATGAATCCCCGATTGATGCGTTTGCATAGATCATGACCGTCACGCCTTCTGGACTCCATCACGTCACCGCGATCGCCGGCGCGCCGCAAGCCAACATCGACTTCTACGTCTCCGGCCTCGGCCTGAGACTGGTCAAGAAGACGGTGAACTTCGACGACCCCGGCACCTATCACCTCTACTACGGCGACGAGGCCGGCCGCCCGGGTTCGCTGATCACCTTCTTCCCCTGGCGCGGCGTACGCCCGGGAGTGGTCGGTGCCGGCCAGTCCACCTCCACGGCGTTCTCGGTGCCAGCGGGCAGCATGGGATGGTGGCAGGGTCACTTCGCCGCGCTCGGCATCGAGACCCGCCTCTCGGGGGTCTCGAGCACCGAAGAGCGTCTGCTGGTGCGCGACCCCGATGGCCTGCACATCGAGCTGGTCGCGTCATCGACGGTAGACCCGCGTGACCCCTGGGACTCCGCGTCAGTGCCGGCTGAGTACGCGATCCGCGGGCAGCACTCATCCGTGCTCACCGTCCGCGATCCTGATGCCACGTTGGCCACCCTCACCGACGACCTCGGTCTGCGCATCATCGAGCAGTCCGGCGACCGGACCCGGCTCGCCGCCGGTGACGGCGCCCCCGGATCGGTCGTCGATGTCGTCGGCTCCCACCTCGCCCCCGACGGACTCGGCGCCGGTGGCACCGTGCACCACATCGCCTTCCGCGTGCCGGATGCCGCGACACAGCACCTCTGGCGAGAGGAACTCGCCGACCGCGGGTACCAGGTGACCGGCATCCTCGACCGCCAGTACTTCACGTCGATCTACTTCCGTGAGCCCGGCGGCGTGCTGTTCGAGATCGCCACCGACACGCCGGGGTTCGACATCGACGAGCCGCTGCTCGAACTCGGCCGCGCGCTCAAGCTGCCACCGTGGCTCGAACCCTCGCGTGAGCAGATCGAGCACGCGGTGGTTCCGGTCACGCTGCCGGTCGAGAACAACCCTGAGGCCGCATGATCGCGCTCGCCGATTGGCCCAACCTCTTCCGTGCCGGTGCGCCTGGCAGCCCCGTGCTGCTGATGCTGCACGGCACCGGGGGCGACGAGCACGATATCAGCACGCTCGCGGGACAGCTCGCCCCGGATGCGGGTGTGCTCGCCCCTCGCGGGCGGGTGACCGAGGGCGGGGCGAACCGGTGGTTCCGCCGGATCGCCGAGGGCGTGTTCGACGTCGACGACGTCGAGGCGCGCGCCGATGAGCTGGCGGGGTTCGTGTCGGCCGCTGTCGTGGAGCTCGGCCTCAACGATCGACCGCTGGTCGCCGTCGGCTTCTCCAACGGGGCAAACATCGCTCTCGCGACCGCCATGCGGCACCCGGACGTGCTCAGCCGCGTGATCGCCTTCTCCGGCATGTACCCCTTCGGCGATCGGCAATCGACGAAGCGGCTGGATGCCTCGGCTCTTCTGCTCGTCAACGGCGAAGCCGATCCGATGGCCCCCCGCGCGAGCGTCGACCAGCTCGCTGCGGCTCTGGCGCAGCTCGGCGCTGACGTCAGCCGAGTCGAGCGCCCCGGCGGTCACGGCATCGCGCAATCGGACCTGGCAGCGGCTCGTCAGTGGTTGGACGCTCGGGTCGAATGACCAGGCCGCTCCGGGTTGTCTCTGCCGCCGATGCTGGAGTCGTCGAGGCAGCGGTGCGCGATGCGCTCGGCGGCGGGGCCGCGGTCTTCCCGACAGACGGCCCGAGCGGAGACATCCCTTCTGATGTGCCGCAGCGGGTGGCGCTCGTCGTGGAAACCAGCGGGTCGACCGGCAGGCCCAAGAGGGTGGAGCTCAGCGCCGACGCCCTGCTCGCGAGTGCCGCAGCTGCCGAGTCGGCGCTGGGAGGGCCTGGCCAGTGGCTGCTCGCCCTGCCGCTGACCTACATCGCCGGTCTCAACGTGGTCGTGCGCTCCATCACGGCGGAGACCTCCGCGGTCACGGTGGCAGCGGGCGACTTCGCATCCGCCGTCGCGACCATGACCGGCGATCGGCGCTACACCTCGCTCGTGCCCGTGCAGCTGGCACGCCTGATGGAGCGTGATCCCGAAGCGCTGCAGCGATTCGACCGGATCCTGCTCGGCGGTCAGTCCGTCCCGCCGGGGCTGCTGTCGCGTGCCGCTGAACTCGGGCTCAGGATCACGCGGACGTACGGGTCGAGTGAGACCGCGGGCGGATGCGTGTGGGACGGCGTGCCGATCGGCGATACCCGCGTGCGCATCGTCGATGGCCGGGTCGAGCTCGCCGGGAGCGTGCTCGCGGAAGGGTATCTCGGCGATCCCGAGCGCACCGAGGCGGCGTTTCGCGAAGGCTGGTACCGAACCGATGACGCGGGATCGTTGAACGACGGCGTGCTGACCGTGACCGGCCGAGTCGACGACACGTTCATCTCCGGCGGCATCAAGGTCTCGCTGGCCGCCGTCGAACTCGCGGTGAAGGCGGTGCCGGGTCTGGAGGATGCGGTGGTCGTCGCCGCCCCGCATCCGCAGTGGGGCCAGACACCCGTCGTCGTCGCGACCGAGGATGTGCCGTTGTCGGTGGTGCGGGCGGCTACCGCGGCGCTCGGAGTAGCGGCCGCGCCATCCAGAATCCTGGTGGTGGACGCCATCCCCCTGCTGGCCTCGGGGAAGCCCGACCGGGTTGCCCTGGCGGCTGTCGTGCTGAACTAGGCTCGGCCCGTGGCACGGCGCAACGAACCCAGGACGGTCCAGCGCGGGAACGGGGCCGGTCGCCCCGGGGGGCGCAAGCCCGGGCTTGCGCCGGCGAAGAACGCCACGCTGGGCGATTGGATCAGCGGAGCCCGACTGCAGACGCTGCCACTGGCGATCGCGCCGGTGGCACTCGGGGCTGCCGCTGCGTTCGTGCAGCGCCCCGACGACGCGGGCCCGCTGTGGGGCGTCATCCGCATGCTGCTCGCGCTCGCGGTGGCGCTCACCCTGCAGATCGGCGTCAACTTCGCCAATGACTACTCGGATGGCGTACGAGGCACCGATGCCCACCGGGTCGGACCGCGGCGGCTGACAGCATCGGGGGCGGCCAAGCCGCGCAGCGTGCTGATCGTCGCGCTGGTGTTCTTCGCGCTCGCCGCGCTCGCCGGGCTCGCCCTGGTGCTGCGCACCCAGCAGTGGTGGCTGCTCGCGGTCGGTGCGGCAGCCATCCTCGCCGCCTGGTTCTACACCGGTGGCAAGCGGCCGTACGGGTACTACGCGCTCGGCGAGGTCTTCGTGTTCGTGTTTTTCGGAGTGGTGGCGACCGCGGGTACAACCTTCGTGGTGGCCGGTTCCGTGAACATCGAGAGCTGGCTCGGTGGCGTCGCAGCGGGGCTGTTTGCGTGTGCGGCGCTCATGATCAACAACGTCCGCGATCGCGAGCAGGACAGGCTGTCGGGTAAGCGCACCCTGGCCGTGCGGATCGGCGACCTGCCGTCACGCATCCTCTTCGTCGTGATGCTGCTCGTGCCGTTCGGCATCCTCGGGTTCTTCGTGCTGTTCTACGGCACCGCCTACCTGGTGTACTTCGCCCTGCTGGCCGCGCTGCCGGCCGCGCTCATCGCGATCACTGCCACGACCCCGCGCGAACTTGTGCTCGTGCTGCGCCTGACGACGCTCACGGCTCTCGTCTACGGGCTCGGTCTGGCCGCCTCGATCGCGTTCTAACGGTCCTCGACTTCGGCATCGTCGTCGCGCGGACGTGTGCCGCGCCGGCTCGCGAGGTCTTCGGCGACACGACGCCGCAGGTCGCCGAAGAAGATGGTCGACACGCAGAGCCCGATGATGGCGGCTGCGATCGCGGCAACCCACCACGACTCCCGGGGCAGTAGCAGCAGGAGAATCGTGAGTACGACCGCGAAGATCCCCACCCTGACCAGGCTGTACGTGATCCACGGCTTCACTGCCCCAGTGTACGCACGGGCAAGCAATCTACAATGTCGGGATGGCCCGCCTGCTCGTCATTGCGCCCTTCCTGGTGGCGGCGCTGTACGTGTTCGCGTACGTCGACCTGGCGCTGTCCGACCCGCGGCGTGTGCGGTCGTTCAACAAGGTGGTGTGGATCTTCATCATCCTGCTGCCGGTGATCGGCGCCATCCTCTGGTTCCTGTTCGGTCGCGCCCGGCGCGACTCCGGGGGGATGCCTCGAACCATCGCACCGGACGACGACCCGGCATTCCTGCGCGACCTGAAGTCTCGGGAAGACCAGGAGGAGCGCATCCGGCGTCTGGAGCAGGAACTCGCCGAACTCGACGATGACCCACCCGCCAAGGACTGACTCCCCGGCGACCGATTTCGCGGTCGCACTGCTCACGGAGTTCGTCCGCCTCGGCGTGCGTGACATCGTGCTGGGACCCGGGTCACGATCGCAGGCGCTCGCGCTCGCCGCCGCGGAGCTCGAGCGTCTCGGACTGCTGCGCCTGCGGGTGCGGATCGACGAGCGCGTCGGCGGGTTTCTCGCGCTCGGTCTCGCTGTCGAGACCGGCGTGCCGGTGCTGATCCTCACCACCTCGGGCACGGCGGTGGCGAACCTGCACCCCGCGGTGCTCGAGGCACACCACGCCGGCGTGCCGCTGATCGTGCTCACCGCAGACCGTCCCGAGCATCTGCGCGGGGTCGGTTCCAACCAGACCACCGTGCAGCCAGGCATCTTCCGCCAGGCGGTTCGCCGCACCTGGGACGTGATCGCCCCCAGTGGGCAACCGCACGAGCAGGATGCCGCGGCGCAACTCGCCCGGGATGCCTACGCCGCAGCATCCGGGCCGGTGCACCTCAACGTCGCGTTCGACGAACCGCTGTCGGGGCCGCTGCCGCCGCTGTCGGTCGAGCCCCCCTCGTCGGTCGAGCCTGTCGAGGCTACTTCTTTACTCCCCGAGCGCTTCGTGCTCCACGCCGCCCCCGGCACCGTTGTGGTGGCGGGCACCGGGGCAGGTGCGCGGGCCGAGGAGCTCGCGCGTGAGCTGAACGTGCCGCTGTTCGCCGAGGTATCCAGCGGCGCGCACTTCGGCCCGCAACTGGTGGTCGCCTACCGCGAGCTGCTGCCCACCCTCGGCGCCGAGGTGCGGCGCGTGATCGTCTTCGGGCATCCGACGCTCAGTCGCGAGGTACCTGCGCTGATTCAGCGCGACGGCGTAGAGACGCTCGTGGTGCGCGGTCGCGAGGCCGAGCCGTACAACCCCGGCCGACGGGTCTCCGCCTTCGTGAGGCACGTGCACGTCGACGCCGAGCCGGACCACCCGTCGTGGACCGGACGGTGGGTCGCGGCATCCCGTGCTCTGCTCGAATCGGATGACACGGCCCCCGACGTCACGCTCGACCTCGGTGATCACGTGCTCTCCGAACTCGCCGCCGTGCGCGCGCCGGTCACGCGACGGGCGCTGGTCGAGGCGGTGTGGCGCGCGACGTGGCCGCACGATCGACTCGTGCTCGGGGCATCCCGTCTGATCCGCGAGCTCGACAAAGTGGCTCCCGGCAAGAAGATCGCAGTGCACGCGAACCGCGGGCTGGCGGGCATCGACGGCACGATCTCCACCGCACTCGGGATCGCGCTCGCGTCGCCAGCGGGCGGCACGACCCGCGTGCTGCTCGGCGATCTCGCGCTGCTGCACGACGCCGGTGCCCTGCTCTTCGGGGTGGGGGAGAGCAGGCCGCGCATCCAGGTGATCGTCGGCAACGACGGCGGAGGCACCATCTTCGACGGTCTCGAGGTGGCGCGCACGGCCGGGCCGGCGTTCGACCGCGTGCTGCTGACACCGCAGGAGTTCGCGCTGAAACCCCTCGCGGATGCCTACGGCTGGGACTACGTGCGCGTCGACACCCGCGGCGCGCTCGACCAGGCGCTGACCGCGAGCGCACGCCCGACCCTCGTCGAGGTGCCGCTGCCCCGGTAACGTGAGCCCATGAGCCAACTCAGCCCGGTGGGCGACGGATTCGTGCTCGCGGAGGTCGGTACGGCATCCACCCCGGGTTTCACCGGCGACAAGAAGGCCGCCGCCCGCGAGCTCGAGCAGACCGCGCAGGTGCTCGCCGAGCTGCAGGAGCGGTTGTACGCGGAGAGTAAGTTCGGCGGGCAGCGCAGCGTGCTGCTGGTGCTGCAGGCGATGGATACCGCGGGCAAGGGCGGCATCATCCGGCACGTGGTGGGCGGTGTCGACCCGCAGGGCGTGCACGTGCACGCGTTCAAGGCGCCCACCGACGAGGAGCAGCGGCACGACTTTCTGTGGCGCATCCGTCGGCAGCTGCCGGTGCCGGGCCAGATCGGCGTGTTCGACCGGTCGCACTACGAGGACGTGCTCATCCACCGGGTGCGCGGATTCTCGACGCCCGAGCAGATCGAGGAGCGCTACGGGTTGATCCGCGAGTTCGAGCGCGAGCTGGTGGAGGGCGGGACATCCGTCATCAAGGTGATGCTGCACATCAGCCAGGACGAGCAGAAGGCGCGACTGCAGGAGCGCCTCGACCGGCCCGAGAAGAACTGGAAGTTCAACCCCGGCGACATCGACGAACGCCAGCACTGGGGCGCGTACATGGAGGCCTACCAGCTCGCGCTGACGAGAACGGCGAGCCCGGATGCTCCGTGGTACGTGATCCCCGCAGACCACAAGTGGTACGCCCGCTGGGCCGTGCAGCGGCTCCTGCTCGACGCGCTGCGACGCCTCGACCCCCAGTGGCCACAGCCCGACTACGACGTGCAGGAGCAGAAGCGCCGCCTCACCGCCACCTGAACGGTTTTGTGCTGGCTCGTCGGTTTTGTGCTCGCGAGCGCCAGCTCAAAACCCACTGGCAAGCTCAAAACGGGGAGGAGGGGGGGGAGGGGGTTAGCCGAACGCGTCCACGATCGGGCGGAACTTCAGGACGGTCTCCTCGAGCTCGCGCTGCGGGTCGGACCCGGCGACGATGCCCGCGCCGGCATACGCGTGCACAGTACCGTCTGACCCGACCTGTGCGCAGCGAAGGGCGATCGCCCACTCGCCGTCGCCGGCGGCATCCACCCAGCCGACGGGGCCCGCGTACCGGCCACGGTCGAAGGGCTCGAGTTCGGCGATGAGGTCGCACGCGGCGTCGGTGGGGGCACCCGCGACCGCGGCGGTCGGGTGCAGGGCCGCGACGAGGTCGAGGGCGCTCGAGCCGTCGGCGAGCGTTCCGGTCACGTCGCTGGCGAGGTGCCAGAGGTTGGGCAGCTTGAGTCCGTACGCGGTCGCCGACGACGACAGCGCCGAGGTGTGCGGCGCGAGCGCGTCGAGCACGCTCTCGAGGGCGAACGCGTGCTCGCCGAGGTCTTTGCGCGAGTGCACCAGGGTTTCGGCCGCCGCGGTGTCGAGTGTCGCGTCGTCGCCGCGAGCCGCGCTGCCGGCGAGCACTCGAGCGTCGAGCGTGCCGTTCTCGGCGGCGATCAGCAGTTCGGGGCTGGACCCGATGATGCCCTCGACTGCGTAGGTGTAGCTGCTCGCGTAACTTCTCGAGAGGTGGTCGAGCGCAAGACGCAGGTCGGCGTCGGCGGCGATGTGTCCGATGAGGTCGCGCGCGAGCACCACTTTGCTCAGGTCGCCGCGCTCGATCCGCTCGACTGCTGTGGCGACGGCGGCGGTGAACACGCTGCGCGTCATCTGCCCGTGCAGCATCCGGGCGCGGTACTCGGGCCCTGTGGGCGCGACGACGAGTTCTGTGGATGCCCCGTCCACCGTGGTCACGAACGACACCCCGTCGCGTCGCCCGACGATCACCGACGGCACGATGAGCACGCTGGCCTGCGCGGATTCGGCCGCGAACGTGAACGAACCGAACGCCACCAGCCCGGAGCCGGGCACGTCGACCGGGTCATCGACATCCGCTTCGATCGCGCGCCAGGCCGCCGCAGCATCCTGGATGCGCGTCGGTCCGCTGAACTGAAGTCTCAGCGCTTCGCCGTAACCGATGATGCCGTCGCCGGCGCGCAGAAAACAGAGTGGATACCGCGGCGCCAGCAGCGAGACGAGACCCCCGACGTCGGCGATCGCACGGCTGACGACCTTCACCTCCCCAGACTAGTCGCGCCGCCCGACCATAGACTGGACGCGTGAGCAGGGCCGACATGGAGAAGGATCCGGGCGAGGTCTCCGGCATGTTCGACGGCGTTGCCCGGCACTACGACCGCACCAACACCGTGCTCTCGGCGGGCAACGCCGTGCTGTGGCGTATGGCGATGGTGCGGGCTGTCGCGCCGGAGCCGGGCGAGCGCATCCTGGATGTCGCGGCGGGCACCGGTACCAGTTCGGCCGCGCTCGCCCGCACCGGTGCCAAAGTCGTCGCGATCGACTTCTCGTCCGGCATGATCGAGGAGGGCCGCAGGCGCCACAGGAACATCGAGTTCATCGAAGCCGACGCCACGAAGCTGCCGTTCGGCGACGACGAGTTCGATGCCGCCGCGATCAGCTTCGGACTGCGCAACGTCGAGGATCCCAAGCTCGCGCTCAGCGAGATGTACCGGGTGCTGAAGCCCGGCGGGCGAGTCGTGGTGTGCGAGTTCTCGAAGCCGCCGGTGGCGATCGTGCGAGCCGGATACTGGACGTACCTGCGGCACGTGATGCCGGTTGTCGCCGACCGCGTCAGCTCGAACCCGGCGGCGTACAAGTACCTCGCCGAGTCGATCCAGGAGTGGCCGGATCAGGGCGAACTGAGCCAGTGGATCCGCGGGGCAGGCTTCATCCGCGTCGCCTACCGCAACCTCACGGCCGGGATCGTCGCCCTGCACCGCGGACGCAAGCCAGCCGATGCGACCGTGCTGGCATCCGTCGCCGCTCGCAAGAGCCACACGCAGCCGATCAGAACCATCGCTCCGAAGAGATCGTCGTGAAGGCAACCGGCTCGCTGGCTCGGCGCAGCAACACGCTGAGTTCATCGCTGGGCCTCGGTGAGAAGCTGTTCGCCAGCAGCGACGAGCGCCGATTCGCCGAGGCCATCGAGCAGGGGCTCGAGCGGGTCGAGGCCCGCCTGCTGGCCGAGATGTCGTTCGCCGACGAGATGGCGGATGTCACGAGCCGCTACCTGCTCGAAGCCGGCGGCAAGCGCGTGCGACCCGTGTTGACGCTGCTCACCGCGCAGTTGGGCGAGGGCAACAACGACGATGTCGTCGACGCGGCGACGGCCATCGAGATCACCCACCTGGCATCGCTGTACCACGACGACGTGATGGACGAGGCGCAGATGCGCCGCGGAGTACCGAGCGCACAGAACGTCTGGGGCAACTCGGTCGCGATCCTCACCGGCGACCTGCTGTTCGCGCGCGCGAGCAAGGTCGGCGCCCATCTCGGCGAGCGCGTGCTGGCACTGCAGTCCGCGACCTTCGAGCGGCTGGTGCTCGGTCAGTTGCACGAGACGATCGGGCCGGGGCCAGACGACGACCCGATCGAGCACTATGTGCAGGTGCTCGCCGACAAGACGGGATCGCTGATCGCCGCAGCCGCGCAGGTGGGCGTGATCCTGTCGAATGCTCCGCAGGAGTACGTCGAGCCGGTGCGACGGTTCGGTGAGAAGATCGGTGTCGCGTTCCAGCTCATCGACGACGTCATCGACCTGGCCACGCAGGTGGACGACACGGGCAAGACCCCGGGCACCGACCTCCGGGCCGGCGTGGCGACGCTTCCGCTGCTCTACCTGCGCCGTGCCGCGCGCACCGACTCGGACGCCGACGACCTGCTGCGCCGGCTCGACCGTGATGTCACGGCCTCGTTCTACGGGGAGGGCGACGACGCCGAACTGACGGCGGCGATCGCCGAACTGCGCGGTCACCCGGTGACCCAACGCACGATGGACGAGGCGCACCGCTGGTCGCGGGATGCGGTCGCGGCGCTCGCGCCACTGCCGGTCGGCCCGGTGAAGAAGGCGCTGTCGAAGTTCGCCGAGACGATCGTCGACCGCAGCAGCTGAGCGTGCAGTGCTGGCAGGATGAGAAGCTGGCCTTCACCCAAGAACGGACACCATGACCAAGCTTCGTCTGGCCATCGTCGGCGCGGGCCCGGCGGGCATCTACGCCGCAGACATCCTGCTCAAGACCGACCACCGATTCGATGTCTCCATCGACCTGTTCGAGCAGCTGCCCGCGCCGTACGGGCTGGTGCGCTACGGGGTCGCTCCCGACCATCCGCGCATCAAGGGCATCATCGGCGCGCTGCGCGAGGTGCTCGACACCGGCGACATCCGCATCTTCGGCAACGTGCTCTACGGCCGCGACATCACGCTGCCCGATCTCAAGGCGCACTACCACGCGGTGATCTTCTCGACGGGGGCGATCCGGGATGCTCCGCTGAACATCCCGGGGATCGAACTGGACGGCAGCTACGGGGCCGCGGACTTCGTGAGCTGGTATGACGGGCACCCGGACTTCCCGCGCCAGTGGCCCCTGACGGCGACCTCCGTCGCCGTGATCGGCAACGGCAACGTCGCACTCGACGTCGCCCGCATTCTCGGTAAGCACGCTGACGACCTGCTGCCCACCGAGATCCCCGACAACGTGTACCAGGGGCTGAAGGCCTCGCCCGTGACCGACGTGCACGTGTTCGGTCGCCGCGGTCCGATGCAGGTGAAGTTCACGCCGCTCGAATTGCGCGAGCTGGGCGAACTCGACGACGTCGACATGGTCGTGTACGAGGAGGACTTCGACTACGACGAGGCCTCGCGCAACGCCATCGAGTCGAACAAGCAGATCATGGTGATCGACCGCATCTTCCGCACGTGGCGCGACAAGCCGCAGACGGGAGCGAGCCGACGGCTGCACCTGCACTTCTTCGCCAAGCCGCTCGAAGTGCTCGGTGCCGACGGTGCGGTCAACGGCTTCCGGTACGAGCGCACCGAGCCGGACGGCGCCGGCGGCGTGCGCGGCACCGGCGAGGTGCGCGAGATCGAGGTGCAGGCCGTGTACCGCGCGGTCGGCTACTTCGGGTCGCAGCTGCCCGGCATCCCGTTCGACGACAAGCGCGGCGTGATCCCCAACCGCGAGGGTCAGGTGCTCGACGACGCGGACGAGCCCGTGCACGGCGTCTACGCCACCGGCTGGATCAAGCGCGGCCCGGTCGGCCTGATCGGGCACACCAAGTCGGATGCGATGGAGACGATCCGCACCCTGGTCAACGACCAGGCCAACTGGTGGAGCCCGGCGCACCCCGACGAGCAGTCCGTGATCGACCTGCTGACCTCGCGCGGCGTGCAGTACACGAACCTCGACGGCTGGCATCGCCTCGACGAACACGAGATCGCGCTCGGTGCGCCGGCAGGGCGGGCGCGCGTGAAGGTCGTGCCCCGCGACGAGATGGTGGATATCTCCCGCTCGCGCTAGCCGAGCGCCCGGGCCGCTTCGGCTCCCGCGGCGCGCAGCCACCGCTCGGGCTGTTCCATCGCCGCCTCGATGGAACCCGAGCGCTCGGCCAGCGACGCCGACCACGGCCCGTCCGTCAGCGCGACCTGCCCGGCGATCACACCGGCGCGCACACCGTGCCGCCCGGCGCGGGCGAGCGCCCGACCGACGACCTTGCCGCTCAGCGACTGCGCATCGAACCGGCCCTCGCCGGTGAGCAGCACGTCAGCTCCGGCCAGCGCTCGGTCGAGGCCGGTCAGCTCGGCGACGTGGTCGGCGCCGGACACGGTGGTGGCGCCCCAGGCGGTCGCGAAGCCGTAGCCCGCGCCACCGGCCGCTCCAGCACCAGGCTGGTCGGGGTCGCCGCCGAACAAACCCGCGAACCGTTCGAGTGCGACTTCGAGCTGCAAGACCTGCTCGGGGCTCGCGCCCTTCTGGGTCGCGAACACCGCCGCCGCGCCCGACGGCCCGAGCAGCGGCGCGTCGACGTCGGTGAGGAGCGTGACGCGAGGGGGGACGAGCAATCTGGTCGCATCGATCCGCCCCAGCCGCGCCAGAGCAGCACCGCCGTCGGGCAGCGGGTCGCCGTCGGCGTCGAGCAGGAGCAACCCGAGTGCTGCGAGGGCGCCGGCTGCGGCATCCGTCGATGCCGACCCGCCGAGGCCGATCGTCAGGGAACTCGCTCCCGCCTTCAGCGCGGCACGGATCACCTCGCCGAGGCCGCGGGTGGTCGCGCCGAGCGGATCGAGCTCGCGCATCAGCGGTAGGCCGCTGCACTGCGCGAGTTCGACCACCGCGCCGCCGTCGGGCAACTGCAGCCACTGCCCAGGAGTCGGTCGACCGTCAGGGCCCGTGACCGTACCCGCTGATCGACGGAACGCTCCCGGCACCGCGGCAGCCATCGCATCCAGGGTGCCCTCGCCGCCATCCGCCTGCGGCAGCAGCACTAGTTCGTCGTCCGGACGGTGTCGCCGCCAGCCGGTCGCGATCGCCGCGGCCACCGCGGCCGCGGGCAGCGAGCCCTTGAACGAGTCCGGCGCGATGACGACCGTGGTCACGGGCGCTACTGCACCGTCGCCGTCAGCCGCGCGACGTTGTCGAGCGTCGCCGAGATGCGGTTGCGCCTCTGCCATGCTTCGAGGGTGAGCTCGCGGCTCTTCTCCCGGTAGGCATCCTCGATTCGCCGCATGTCCGCCAGAAACTGCTCGCCTCGCGCCATCACCGAGATCTCGAGGTCGAGTGTGAACGAGCGCATGTCCATGTTGCTGGAGCCGATCACCGCGATCTCGTCGTCGACGGTCATGTGCTTGGCGTGCAGGATGGTCGGGGCCTGGTACATATAGATCCTCACGCCGGCGCGCAGCAGCACCTCGTAGTAGCTGCGCTGGGCGTGGTAGACCAGAAACTGGTCGCCGATCTCAGAGACGAACAGTTCGACGTGAATGCCGCTCTGGGCCGCCGTGGTGATCGCGTAGAGCATCGAGTCGTCCGGCACGAAATACGGGCTGACCAGGATGATCCGCTCCCGCGCCGCGTACACGAGCGAGTTGAACATGCGCAGGTTGTTCTCGCCGTCGAACCCCGGTCCGCTGGGCACGACCTGGCAGTCGATGTCGCCGGACCCGGTCGCCCGCGCCGGTGCCGCCTCGCGCTGGAGCAGTTCGTCGGTCTCGCAGTACCAGTCTGTGACGAAGAGCGCGTCGATGCCGGCGACCACCGGCCCCTCGAACCGGGCCATGAAGTCCTTCCAGTGCAGCCCGCGCTTGTGGTTGCCCTTGCGCTGATAGCCGGTCTCGACGATGTTCTGCGAGCCGGTGAACGCAACCTCGCCGTCGACCACCAGCAGCTTGCGGTGATTGCGCAGGTCGGGTCGCTGGATCTTGCCCCGCAGCGGCTGGAACGGCAGCATCAGGTGCCACTCGACGCCCATCCGCGTCAGCCGTTTCTTGGTGCGCCTGAACCCGGGGTACTGGAAGTTGCCGAGGTGATCCAGCAACACGCGCACTTTCACCCCGCGCTGGTGCGCGGCCTCGAGGGCATCGAAGAACGGGGCGGTGGTGTCATCGAGCAGCAGGATGTAGAACTCGACGTGCACCGTCTTCTTCGCCGCGGCGATGGCGGCCGTCATGGCGTCGAGGGCCTTCTGGTTGTCCGCGTACAGGGCCGCGCTGTTGCCGCCGACCAGCGGCATCGCCCCGAGCGTGCGGTTCAGCGACACGATCGGCTCCAGCCAGATCGGCCATGGCGGATCGAGCTTGACCCGGTCGAAACCCTCGGTCGTATCGAGGATGTACTCGTTGACCTGCCGCTGGCGCTGCCGCCGCATCCGGGGTAGCCGGGCGTTGCCTACGAGCAGGAACAGCAGGATGCCGAGGTACGGGATGAAGAAGATCGCCAGCAGCCAGGCCAGCGCCGTCTGCGGCCGCCGGTTCCGCGGCACGTAGATGACCGCGAGGATCCGGACGAGCAGGTCGATCGCGAAGAGCGTGATCGCTACCGTGATGGCGAACCAGCCGCTGTCGCTCGTCACGTTCACCGCCGCAGTCTAGGGTCTGAGACGCCCCGCGCGGCCGCTATCTGAAGTTCACGAACTGCAGCGCGACATCCAGATCCTTGCCCTTCAGCAGCGCCATCGTCGCCTGCAGGTCATCCCGGCTCTTGGACTGCACCCGCAGCTCGTCGCCCTGGATCTGCGACTTGACGCTCTTGGGTCCCTCGTCGCGGATGATCTTGCTGATCTTCTTAGCGTCGTCGGAGCCGATGCCGTTCTTGAGCGTCACCTCGATGCGGTACTCCTTGCCGCTGGCGTACGGCTGCCCCGACTCGAGGCTGCGCGTCGAGATACCGCGCTTGATGAACTTCTGCTCGAGCACCTCGAGCACCGCCTTCACCCGCTCCTCCGCGCTGGCCTTGAGCAGCAGTTTCTCGCCGCTGAATTCGACGGATGCGCCGACGCCTTTGAAGTCGTACCGCTGCGCGATCTCCTTCTGCGCCTGGTTGACCGCGTTCTCGGCCTCCATGCTGTCGACCTTGCTGACGATGTCGAATGAGGAATCTGCCATGGGCCCATGCTAGAACGTGTCGGCGAAACCGCTACGGTGGGGCCTCTCGATCACACGGTAGGGCGGGCGGTGCTGGCGCGCACGATGAGTTCGAACGGCAGCGGGATGTTCGCCGGTGCCGGTTCGCGGTGGCCGGGTTTCAGTTCGTCCATGAGGAGGTCGACGGCGAGCCGACCCTGCAGCGCGGGGAACTGCGCGATCGTCGTCAGCCCGAAGAAGTCGGCCAGCTCGTGATCGTCGACGCCGATGACGGACACGTCGCCCGGCACCGACAGTCCGAGATCACGCGCCGCGAGGATGGCGCCGATCGCCATCTCGTCGGACGAGGCGAACAGCGCGGTCGGCCTGGGCCTGGACGCACCCAGCAGCTGTTTGCCGGCGGCGTACCCGCCCGGAATGCTGAAGTCGGCCGCCTCGAATAGAGCAGGATCGGGGCGGATGCCCGCGGCGGTCAACGCGTGCTCGTAGCCGACGCGGCGCTTGCTGGGCACGTGGAAGTCCATCTCGCTGTCCGCATTGCCGCCGATGTGGCCGATGCGCTCATGCCCGAGCGCGATCAGGTGCTCGGTCGCGACCTGGGCGACGGCCTGGTCGTCGATGCTGAGGGTGCGCACGTCATGGATGGAGCCGCCGATGCCGACGATGGGCTTGCCGAGCGCGTGCAGACGGTTCACCTCTTCGTCGGTGAGTTCCAGGGCGATGGCCAGCACGGCATCCACCCGTTTGCGCAGCAGGAAGTGCTCGAAGACGGCTCGCCGCTCCTCGGCTCCGCCGCCCAGGTTGTACAGCGTGAGGTCGTAGCCGTGCGCGAGCAGCGCGTGCTCGGCACCCTCCAGCACAGCACCGTAGAACCAGCGGTTGAGAAACGGGATGACCATGCCGACATTGCGGGTACGCCCGGTTGCCAGTCCGGAGGCGCTCGACGACACCACATAGCCCAGCTGGGTCGCAGCATCATGCACGCGCTGCCGCGTGCTCGCGGAGACCTGGCCGTTGCCGCTGAGGGCGCGCGAGACGGTCGCCGTGGAGACGCCAGCGAGTTCCGCGACGTCATTGATGCCCGCCATCGGCGCACCTCCCGAGCCCATGGTAGTGATCGCGCGGTTCACGCTGACCGTCGACACCTTGTATCCTTGTTCAGCGCGTTCGGCTAGGTGATCACACGTGGTCGGGAGCGCCCCGGCAAGTTACCCAAGCGGCCAAAGGGAGCTGACTGTAAATCAGCCTGCGTAGCATTCGGGGGTTCGAATCCCTCACTTGCCACTTCGTGAAAAGCCTCCGCACAGCGGGGGCTTTTCACGTTGTCTAGGCTTGAACGGTGCCGCACGAGAAACTGCTCGAGCTCGCGACCCGGGTCGCCGTCGAAGCCGGCGACCTCGCCGCGCAGCGTCGCCGGGAGGGCGTCAGCGTCGCGGCATCCAAGTCCAGCCCGGTAGACATCGTCACGGAGGCTGACCGCGAGGTCGAGCGATTCATCCGCGGGGCGCTCGCACAAGCGCGACCGGACGACGGTGTCCTCGGCGAGGAGGGCTCGACCACGACCGGCACGAGCGGGCTCAACTGGGTCGTCGACCCGATCGACGGCACCGTCAACTTCGTCTATGGCATCCCGCATTACGCGATCAGCATCGCCGTCGTCGAGGGCGATCCCGACCCGCTCACCTGGTCGGCCTTGGCTGGTTGCGTCGTCAACCCGGCGTCGGGCGAATTGTTCACAGCGATAACTGGCGGCGGTGCGCGACTCGGGCGGGAACAGATTCACGTCGCGGCACCCGTCCCGCTCTCGCAGGCGCTGGTCGGAACGGGCTTCTCCTACGCGTCTGAGGTGCGCGACGAGCAGGGTGCACTCATCGCCGACCTGCTACCCCGGGTACGGGACATCCGCCGTCTTGGTACGGCTTCGCTCGACCTGTGCTTCGTCGCCTGCGGCAGGTTCAACGCATACTTCGAGCGCACGCTCAGTCCGTGGGATCACGCCGCCGGTGCCCTGATCGCGCGCGAAGCAGGGGCCACCGTGAAGGGACGGGGTGGTGCGGCACCCAGCCGCGAGTTCATTCTGGCGGGGCATCCGGATGTCGCCGCCGACCTCGAGGCCACGCTCACGCATCTCGAGCGCTGGCCAACCGACGCCGAGCGCGCTACTCTATAAGCTCGTTATGCGGTCGTGATCTTCGCGACTGATTTCGCGGTGGCTCGCCCGAACGCCGCCAGTGTAGAGGAACCGAACCATGTCGATGTGCTGGTGCCCGGATCGGTTGCGCAGTCTATGACGCAATTCGGCCCGGATTCGCTATTCGCCGCCCTCGGCTCCTCCCCCGAGAATGAGTCGGTGCCGGTCGTTGATGCGGCATCGAATTTCGCGTCGGCCCGGCGATCGACGGTGCGCGACGACTTCCCGACTCGGCGTAGCGTCGCCAGTGCTACGCGACACCGTCCTTCGCGGGATGCCTCCCGGAGGGTGAGCACGCCGCGAAGCCGCAAAGTCAGCGTGCGCTTCGAGAAGGCGCCCAAGCGTCGGTCGAGCATCGGTTCCAAGCTGTTCTCGCTCACGGCGCTGCTCGGTGCAGGCGCTCTCCTGGTGGGCACGTCAATTCCGGCGAACGCTTTCATGGAGTCGCAGGGAAGCGAGCTTGCCGCTGTCGCCGCGCCGAGCGCTCCTGGCCAGTCACTCGCCGTCTCATCGAACGTTGCCAGCGCCGCCCCGATCCGCGACAGCTTCGAGGCGATCTCCTACGCCGAGGTGCTGAGGCTGCAGTATTCGGGCGCGAACTACTCCTTCACCGCAACCAGCGGAGCGGTGCGCTGGCCGTTCCCCTATCCGGTCCCGATGACCGATCAGTTCGGCATCCCGCGTCCTGACGGACCGCACAAGGGTCTGGACTTCGCCCCGGGCGTCGGCACCCCGATCTACTCGATCGCGGCGGGGACGGTGATCCTGTCCCAGGAAGACAACAGCGGCTACGGCAACCACGTGATCATCCAGCACAATCTCGGCGGTGTGGACGTCAAGTCGCATTACACGCACATGATCTCGGGATCGAGCCCGCTGAAGGTCGGCGATACTGTCAACGTCGGCGACTTCATCGGCCTGGTGGGTGAGACCGGGATCACCTACGGTGCCAACATGCACTTCGAGATCCTGATCGACAACGTCTTGGTCGACCCGTATCTCTGGCTGACCGCGAACGCAGTCAATTAGGCGCAATCCACACGGTGGTGTCCGTCGGCAGCACGCCGCCGACGATCTGCTCGCTCGCGAGCACGACTCGCCCGACCGGGAGTTCGACCGGCACCGGGCCGAGGTTGGCGATCACCGTGAGCTCGCCGTTGCGAAACGCGACGACACTCGAGCCGTAACCGTTCAACCACAGCACCGAGCCACCGCCGAGGTTCAACTCGCGCCGCGACCGCAGGGCCGAGCGGTAGAGCTCGAGCGTGCTGCCGACGATTCCTTCTTGGGCGTCGCGGGCGTAGCCATCCCAGTCCGAGGGCTGCGGCAGCCAGCTCGCGCCGGTCGCGTTGAAGCCGTATGCCGGGGCATCCGCCTCCCAGGGGATCGGCACGCGGCATCCATCGCGCCCGTACTTCTCGCCGCCGGTACGGAACCAGGTCGGGTCCTGCCGCGCTGCATCAGGAAGCTCGATGTCTTCAGGCAGACCGAGTTCCTCGCCCTGGTACAGGTACGCGCTCCCCGGCAGGGCCAGCATGATGGATGTCGCGGCTCGCGCCCGCCGCAACCCGAGCGCTCGGTCGGGCTTGACCGTCGAGCCCGGGCCTATGCCGGCACCCTGCGGCGGAGCATCCGCACCGAGCGCCAGTCGGGAAGCGTGCCGGATCACGTCGTGGTTGGACAGCACCCAGGTCGCCGGAGCGCCGACCCCGCCGAATGCCTCGAGCGACTCGTCGATGACCCGGCGCAGGGCCGGGGCCTTCCAGTCGGTGAACATGTAGGCGAAGTTGAACGCCTGGCTCATCTCGTCGGGTCGTACCCACAGCGCCACTTTCGACAGCGGATCGACCCAGGCCTCCGCGCACAGCACGCGGTCACCCTCGTACTCGGCGAGTACCGCATGCCAGCCGCGCCAGATCTCGTGCACACCGTCTTGACCCCAGTAGGGCGGATCCGGGTGCACCACCGAGTTCTCGATGCCGGGCGACAGGTCGGTCGCCGACCCGCCCATGGATGCGGCCTCGACGGGAGGCGTGTAGTCGGGCAGGCCGGCCTGCTTGATCATGCCGTGGGCGACATCCACCCGGAATCCGTCGACGCCGCGGTCGAGCCAGAAGCGCAGGATGTCGTGGAACTGCTCGCGAACCCAGAGGTTCTCCCAGTTGAGGTCTGGCTGTGATCTGTCGAAGATGTGCAGGTACCACTGGCCGGGCGTTCCGTCGGGTTTTGTCAGGCGCTCCCACATCGATCCGCCGAACACCGACTCCCAGTTGTTCGGCGGGAGGTCGCCGTTCGGGCCCCGGCCGTCACGGAACATGTAGCGGTCGCGCTCGGGCGAGCCCTCGGGTGCAGCAAGTGCCTCCTGGAACCAGGCGTGCTGATCGGATGTGTGGTTTGGCACGATGTCGACGATGACCCGGAGTCCGAACTCGTGCGCGGTGCCCAGCAGCGTGTCGAACTGCTCGAGCGTGCCGAAGAGCGGGTCGACGTCGCGGTAGTCGGAGACGTCGTACCCGGCATCCTTCTGCGGGCTGCGGAAGAACGGGGACAGCCAAACGGCGTCGACCCCGAGTTCGACCAGCGCGGGCAGCTTCCCGGTGATGCCGACCAGGTCGCCCACCCCGTCACCGGTCGAGTCCGCGAACGAGCGCGGATACACCTGATAGATGACGGCCGTGCGCCACCACTCGTCGCCAGCAGTGACGGTCGCTGGCAACTGGTCGGGCGCGACGAAAGCCCCGGTGTCCTCGAGAGTCATGGCGGACAGCCTAGAGCACGCAGCGCAAGCGCTTGCGGGCGATTGCTGCATGAGCGGGGGTGCTACTCTCTTCTGGTGCCATTCCGGGGTGCTCGCTGCGGTCTGTGCGCCCCCTTAGCTCATTGGTAGAGCACTTCCTTGGTAAGGAAGAGGTAGTGGGTCCGATTCCCACAGGGGGCTCGGCAACGCTCGATCCGGGCGGATGCCGCGTGGCTGAGTAGCTCAGTTGGTGAGAGCGCACGACTCATAATCGTGAGGTCGCGGGTTCGAGTCCCGCCTCAGCTACGACGAGAGCGCTCCGCATCGCGGGGCGCTTTCGTCGTGCCTGTGGTGGATTGAGAAGCCGCCTCCCGCGGACGGCGCCGTGCATTGTTGTCCGCGCTGGTGCTACAGCGGGCGCGCGGTCGACAAGACCGCGCGCGGTTGACGTGGGCTCGAGCACAGCCCCTCTGCGAGGGGCTGGATTGCCAGCCCGGGGATCTGCTGCGGCGGGAGCCGGCGGGCCGGGGCATGTCGCACGGGGAGATATCCGCTCGATAGGCTGACCTAGGAGCGCCGGGAAGTCTGGTCGGCCGACGGGTAGCCCGCCCGCCGTACGAGACGAATGGACCCGCCATGTCGATAGTGCGTTCCGAGCGGGCTGCCGCGCTGCTGCTGCTCGTCGCGGCCGCCCTCGGGCTGCTGCTGGCGAATTCGCCGCTCGGGCCGTTCTTGTTCGACGTTCAGGGGATCGAGTTCGGGCTGGGACCCATCGAACTCTCCGCCGGGTACTGGATTTCCGACGGGCTGCTCGCGATCTTCTTTCTCGTGGTCGCCATCGAGCTGAAGTCCGAGCTGCTCGAGGGGCACCTGAATTCGTTCGCGAAAGCCATCCGTCCCGCGATCGCAGCGGCGGGAGGCGTGCTGGTGCCCGCGCTGCTCTACCTCGCGGTGACCGCGGGCTCGGGCTATGAGCGGGGCTGGCCGATCCCGACGGCGACGGACATCGCGTTCGCACTCGGCATCCTCGCGGTCTTCGGCCGAGGCATCCCGACTCGTTTGCGCGTGTTCCTGCTGGCGCTGGCGATTCTCGACGACATCGTCGCGATTCTCATCATCGCGATCTTCTTCACCGCGTCGCCAGACCTGACCATGCTGCTGCTGGGTGCGATCTGCATCGTCGCGTTCGGCGTTCTGAGCAGGATGCTGCGCGGCCGCGGCCGCGTGCTGGTCGCGATCGCGATGGTGACGCTCGCCGTCGCCGCGTGGGCGTTCGTGCTGTTGTCGGGGGTGCATGCCACCATCGCAGGTGTCGGGCTCGGGCTGGCGCTGGCCCTGACACCGGCCCGCGCGGTTCGCCACACGCTGGAGCCGGTCAGCAACGGCGTGGTGCTCCCGCTCTTCGCGTTCTCGGCGGCGCTGGTGGCAATCCCGCAGGTGGCGCCGAGCCAGCTGGCCCCGCCGTTCTGGGCGATCGTGCTGGCGCTGCCGGTGGGCAAGCTGGTGGGGATCGTGCTCGGTGGCTGGATCGCGAGCTTCGTCGGACGGCGTAGCTCGCCGCCTGAGCTCGGTGCTCACGCGCTGGTCGCAGCCGGGGCACTGGGCGGAATCGGCTTCACCGTGTCGCTGCTGATGAACGAGCTCGCGTTCGAGCAGCAGCCGACGGTGGCCGACGAGGGCACGCTCGCGGTGCTCCTGGGCTCGGCGATCTCGATCGTGGCCTCCGCGGTGCTGGTCACGTCGCTCGCGCGCTATCACCGGCGGCTGCGGCGACTGCGCGACCAGGCGCACCGCATGCGCAACCTGTAGCTGCGCGGGCGGCTCAGGCGGCTTCGAAGCTCGCCATGGCGGCATCGACGCTGTCGAATACGCCGAGTTCGCGCGCCAGTCGCGTCGTTGCGACGAAGCCGCGACCCCAGCGCGCCTCGATCATGCCCGCGAACTCTCCGTCGCGTTTGCCCACCCAGAGCCCTGCCTGAACCGCCGTCCACGTGATCGTTCGTGAGCCGCGTGAAGCCTTCGTCATACTCATATCTGCTCGCTCCGATTCGTCGTCGAAAGGGAGAACGCCCTTGGTGCGGGAGTGCTGTACGAGGATCAAAGCACTGGATGCTTCGAGTTCGGTGAGCGTCCGGCGGGCGGCCGTCAGCGGCGTCGCTTCGTGAGGCTTCGCACCCCGCCAATGCGCAGCTAGCGGCCTGAGGCCGGGCTCGTCTCTTCGGGCTCGGTCTCCAACTCGCGCGCCATCGCCTTCTCGAAGCGGCGTTGCCGATGTCGCAGCCACAAGCCGACGACGATCAGGATCGCCATGACAGCGTATGCAGTGGCTGCGAACGGCTGCGTCACGAACGTGGTGAGATCTCCCTGACTGAGCTGGAGGGCCAGCCGCATCCGTTTCTCCGCCATCGGTCCCAGAATCAGCCCGATCACGAGCGGCGCGATGGGGTAGCTGTAGCGCCGCATGAAGTATCCGATCAACCCGATGACGATCAGGATGACGATGTCGAGCACTGCGAAGTTGAGGGCGTAGGCGCCGAACGCCGCGAATGTCAGGATGCCCGCGTACAGATACGGACGGGGAATCTGCAACAGCTTCACCCACATGCCCACGAGCGGGAGGTTGAGCACGATGAGGATCACATTGCCGATGTACAGACTCGCGATCAGCGCCCAGACCAGCGTCGACTGGTTGGTGAGCAGCTGGGGGCCGGGCTGAATGCCGTAGGACTGGAAGGCGGAGAGGATGATCGCGGCGGTTGCCGTCGTCGGCAAGCCGAGGGTGAGCAGCGGCACGAGCACGCCGGCAGCGGCGGCGTTGTTGGCGGCCTCCGGGCCCGCAACGCCTTCGATCGCTCCCCGACCGAACTGGTTCTTATGCCGACTCAGCTTCTTCTCGGTGGCGTACGAGAGGAAGGTTGCCACGTCCGCTCCGCCGGCCGGGATCGTGCCGATGGGAAAGCCGATCGCGGTGCCACGAAGCCATGGCTTCCAGGAGCGCCGCCAGTCGTCCTTGGTCATCCACGAACGCCAGCCTTTCGTGATCGGGATGACGTCGATCTTGCCGGTGCGCAGCATCGAGGCGACGTAGAGTGCCTCACCGACTGCGAACAGCCCGACGGCCACGAGCACGACGTCGACGGAGTCCGCCAGCTGGGGTATCCCGAGGGTGTAGCGCTGCTGACCAGAGAGCGAATCGGTGCCGATGAGACCGATGAATAGGCCGATGCCGAGCGCCACCATGCCCCGCCTGGCGGAGTCGCCCAGCAGCGCGCCGACGGTGATGAAGGCGATCACGATCAGGGCCACATAGTCTGCCGGTCCGAGCTGCACCGCGAGCGCGGCCAGGACCGGTGCCAGAAGCGTGAGACCTACGGTGGCGATCGTGCCCGCGATGAACGAACCGATCGCGGCCGTGGCCAGCGCCGCTGCACCACGCCCGAGTTTGGCCATCTTGTTGCCCTCGATCGCCGTGACGATCGACGCCGACTCGCCAGGGGTATTGAGCAGGATGCTGGTCGTCGAACCGCCATACATTCCGCCGTAGTAGATTCCGGCGAAGGTGATGAGCGCCGCTGAGGCGTCGAGCGTCATCGTGAGGGGCAACAACAGCGCGACGGTCATCGCCGGTCCGACGCCGGGCAGCACGCCGACGGCGGTACCGATAAGCACACCGAGGAAGGCGAAGACGAGATACTCGGGTCGCAGTGCTGTTGCGAACCCTTCGAGCAGCAGGTTCAGGTTGTCCATGATGCCGACCTAGATCAGTGGGCCGAGCCAGCTCAGGGCAGGGCCGAGGGGGAGTGAAAGACCGAGCAACTCGCCGAAGACGATCTGCACTGTTAGGCCCAGTCCGACTCCGACGAGCAGAGCGACCCACCAGCGCTTCGCGCCGAGCACCCAGGCTGCTCCTCCGAACAGCGCGGCTGCGGCCAACGCCCAACCGATGATCTCGATCAGCACCAGGTGAGCGACGAGCAGGCCGACCAGTTTGGCGATCGTCAGCCAGTCCGGACGTAGCGAGACATCGACATCCTCAGCAGATTCCGGGGAGCCGCTGCGACCGCGCAGCAGCCCGACCACGACCGCGATCGCCGCGGCCATCAGGATCGCGGATACGAGCACCGGGAAGACGGTCGGGCCGACCCGGTTGGACTCGGGAACGCGGATGCCGAAGCTCCCGACAAGCGCGAAGACGCCGAGGGCGAAGGTGAGCACGGCGAAGATCAGCTCGCCGATCGGCACCCGGAGGCCGGGCGTCTGGTGACGCCCGGCCTCCGCGGTGGTGGTCTGAGAGGACATCAGATCAGGCCGATATCCTTCAGCGTCGAGGACACCTCGGTGATGTTGCGATCGAGGTAGGCCGTGAACTCGTCGCCTGCCAGAAAGGCATCGGTCCAGCCCTTTTCCTCGAGTACCGCGGCCCACCCCGCCGAGTCACGGAGCTGGGTGACCAGGTCGACGAGCGCGGCGCGCTCGGAGTCGTCGAGTCCCGGAGGTGCGATGACGCCCCGCCAGTTCGTGAGACTCACGTCGTAGCCTTCATCGATGATCGTCGGCACGTCAGGAAGGGATTCGACCGGTGCTTCCGACGAGACGGCGAGTGCACGCATCGCGCCGGCCTCGATCTGGGAGAGGAACTCCCCGACTCCCGACACGCCAGCGGAGACGTTGTTCCCCAGCAGCAGGGTGACCGCCTCCCCTCCGCCGGAGTTGGGGATGTAGTTGAGTTTCTCGGTGATCTCGTCGGCACTGAGACCCGCGGCTGCGAGCAGAAGGCCGAGCAGGATGTGATCGGCACCGCCGGCTGAGCCGCCCGTGATGGAGACATTCTGTCCGTTTGCGATGATGTCGTCGACGAGATCGCCGAGCGTCTGGTACGGCGAGCCAGCTGGCACCACGACGACGAGAGCCTCCTCGGTCAGTCGCGCGATCGGGGTGGTCTCTTCGATCCGGTTGGCAGAGGCATTGGTCTCCACCGCGCCGACCATCACGAGGCCGGTCATCATCAGTGTGTTGGGGTTGTTCTCGGTCGCAAGGCTAGCCAGACCCACGGTGCCGCCCGCCCCCGGAATGTTGATGACAGGTGCCGAACTCACGAGGTTCTCAGCGGTCAACGTGTCGGCGAGTGCGCGACCCGTCTGGTCCCATCCGCCGCCCGGATCAGCGGGCACGATGACGTTCAGGTCGGCGATGGCGACAGGCTCGCTCGTCGTGGACGGGGTGGCTGCCGCACAGGCGGTCAGGGCGAGTGCGCCGAGCGCGGCGACTGCCACGAGTGCAGGGATACGCATCCTTCTCCTCTTTGAGTAGTGTCCGAGTGCGTCATCGCACCCGGTGCTGCAACCAGCGACGCTAAGCGTGTGCCGGTCGGCGGCGCTACTTTCGCAACTATTGGAGATGCCGATGCTCTCGCGGTGTCGCGATCGGTCGTTCACAATGAGTGGATGCGGTCGATGACGCTGCGTGTTCAGCTTCTGCTCTTGCAGGTGCTCATCGTCTGCGTCGTCACGGTTGGGACAGGGTTGGTCGCCGGAGCACTGCAGGAACGGGCTATCCGCAACGCCTACCAAGACAGGATGCAGGCCGTCGCATTCTCGGTTGCGCGACTTCCGGCCATTCTGGAGGCGTTCGACGACGAAAATCCGGCCGATGTCATCCAACCGATCGCGGAGGTCATTCGGGAGGCCTCGAATGTCACGTACGTCGTCGTCACCAATGCGGAAGGCATCAGGTACTCCCACCCCAACCCGGAGCGGATCGGCGAAATGGTTTCTACCGATCCGTCGGTGCCGCTGGCCGGCGAGGTGTATGTCGGAACTCAGACCGGGACGCTCGGGACATCGTGGCGGGTGAAGGTGCCGATCTGGCTCGGTGACGAGGTCGTGGGGACGGTGTCGGTGGGCATTCTGGAGTCTGAACTCACGGACGAGTTCGTCGGAACGCTGTACTGGCTGCTGATCGCGATGGGCGGGTCGGCCGTAGTCGGCGTGCTCGGTGCGGCGCTGGTGACCAAAATCATCCGTCGTCGCATCTACCGTCTCGAACCGCGCGAGATCGCCTCGCTCGTCGAGAGCCGCGAGACGATGCTGCACCGGCTCACCGAGGGCATCGTCACCATCGACGAGCGTGGGACGATCGATCTCGTCAATGACGCGGCGGCGCAGCTGCTCGGCGTGCCGACTCATGAGCTCGTGGGACGTTCGGCTTCTGAAGCGCTGGGCGCGGCGCTCGCCGAGGTGATCGAGCAGGGTGAGCAGGAGGGCCGGCTGGTGTTGGCCGGGGAGCGCGTGCTGATCGCCCGGAGCACTGGCACCAAGCACAGCGGCGCCGACGTGGCCGCTACGCTCTTGCTGCGTGACCATACGGAGCTTCACGAGATGCTGCGCCGGGTGGATGGCGCACACTCGTTGACCGAAGGGCTGCGGGCACAAGCTCACGAGTTCGCCAACGCCATGCACGTTGTCGCCGGGCTCCTGGAGATCGGGCGTGGCGACGAAGCCCGGGCATTCGTGGCCAGAAGGATGCCAGGAGGATCGATCGGACTGAAGGGCGGGACGACCCTGCTCGAGGATGCGGAATTGACCGCGCTGCTCTCGGTCAAGGCCGCCCAGGCTCGCGAACTGGGCATCGATCTCGAGGTGCATCAGAGCGGCACACTGGAGCGTCCACTCGCTCGCGAACTGGGCAGCGATCTCGTCACGATCCTGGGCAACCTCGTCGACAACGCTGTCGAAGCGTGCCGTGTCGGTGATCGTATCGAGGTCGCCGTGTCGATCGGGAAGACCAGCCTGACGATCACGGTGGACGACTCAGGGAGCGGAGTGCCCGGTCACCTGCGGGCCTGGATTTTTACTGAGGGAATGAGCACCAAGTCTGCCGATGGTGACCCGCGGCTGCGCAGAGGGATCGGCCTCGCCCTCGTGCGCCGCGTCGTCGAGCGCAGAAAGGGCGCTCTCGAGATCCAGGATTCTCCGCTCGGCGGCGCTCGATTCTGGCTCAGCCTGTCACTGCGGTCGAAGCGACGCACCCTCGCACGCGCGGGCGCATGAACGAGCCGCTGCGGGTGCTTATCGTCGATGACGATGAGACCGTGGCACGTTTGCACGGATCGTTCCTGGCCGGACTCGACGGATTCGTCGTCTGCGGCATCGCGGCCACCGGCCCGGAGGCGGTCGCCGCCATGCGTTCTGCGAAACCTGACATCGTGCTGCTCGATGTGCACCTTCCGACGTTCTCGGGTCTTGAGGCACTACGGATAGCCCGCAGCGATCGCGTTCGGCGGTTCGAAGTCATCGCGGTGACCGCGGCCCGGGATATCGACACCGTCAGGGCTGCGCGACGTGCCGGGGTACGGCATTACCTCGCAAAACCGTTCTCCGCTCACGACCTCAGGCTCCGGCTGATGGAGATAGCCGGCGAAATCGCCGGTCGACGCGAGCACGACTCCGGCGACCTCGCGCAGGCGCAGATCGATGCGTTAATGACTCCGAACGCGGCTGCGGCGGGTCCGCCCAAAGGTATCAGCCCGGAAACCCTCGAGATTGTCCGGTTCGCACTGGCCCAGCTTCCCGGAGCATCGGCGACCGACCTCAGCACGCGGGTCGGCCTTTCGCGAGTGACCACGAGACGATATCTCGAGCACCTCGTCGACGGCGGCGCAGCACGGCGGTCGCTGGACTACGCGTCGACCGGACGGCCAACCACGCGGTACCGGTCCCTTGCCTGATCCGGCTCGAGCTCACTTGTACCTGTCGTCGAACCTGCGGAACATGATGATCGCTGCGACGAGGATTCCGACCAGGACCACTCCCATCAGAATGGGGAAAACAAACATCCGCTCACGCTCCAGACACCATCAGACCACCGTCACGAACGACCCGATCATGCCCAGGATGGCGTTGATGCACAGATTCCACAAACCGCTTACGATGCGGCTTCTCGCCAGGACGACCCGCCGGTGGGGCTGAGAGCGAGTACGGCGCTGAGTGTCGGGCCGATGCACGGCGTCCACCCGAGCCCGAAGACGACGCCGAGCATGGGTGCGCCCCCGATGCCGGTGACAGGCCGCCACTGCGGCTTGATCACCCGCTGAAGTGCAGCGATGCAACCGGTCATCGCGATGCCCATCACGATGACCACGACGCCGAGCGTCCGCAGCAGCACGTCCTGCCATCGTGTCAGCAGTCGCCGACGAGGGCACGCTCGCGGTGCTGCTAGGCTCAGCGATCTCGATCGTGGCCGCAGCGGTGCTGGTCACGTCGCTCGCGCGCTATCACCGGCGGCTGCGGCGCTTGCGAGACCAGGCCCATCGCATGCGCAACCTGTAGCTGCCCGCGCGGGTCAGGCGGCTTCGAAGCTCGCCATGGCGGCATCGACCGTCTCGAATACCCCGAGTTCGCGCGCCAGTCGCGTCGTCGCGACGAAGCCGTGCCCCCAGCGCGCCTCGATCATGCCCGCGAACTCTCCGTCGCGTTTGCCCACCCACAGTCCTGCTTGAACGGCCGTCCAGGTAATCGTCCGTGACCTTCGTGAGGCCTTCGTCATGGTCATGTCTGCTCGCTCCGATTCATCGTTGAAAGGGCGGACGCGCCTGGTGCGGGAATGCTGTACGAGGATCAAAGCACTGGATGCTTCGGATTGGGTGAGGATTGCGGAACCGGAGGCGCTCCTGCCGAACTCTGTTCCCCATCGCTCGTGCCGACCGGTTTCGCCGGCACGGCGTTCGAGGGCGCTGCCGTGTTCTCGCCCACAGTCGGCAGTTCATCGTCCAATGTATATTCATTGAATGCTGAACTCTGCTGATCGACTCGACGTAATGAATCGGCTCGGACGCGCCATGGCCGACCCGACCCGCTCTCGCATCATTCTGACTCTCCTCGGCGGGCCGAGCTACCCAGCAGTGTTGTCTCGCGAACTGGGGTTGTCGCGCTCGAATGTGTCGAACCATCTGACGTGTCTGCGCGGGTGTGGCATCGTGGTGGCCGAGCCGGAGGGGCGGCACACCCGCTACGAGATCGCAGACCCGCACCTCGCCCGCGCCCTGACGGCGTTGGTTGACGCGACACTCGCCATCGACGACAGCGTGCTGTGCGTCGACCCTCACTGCGAAGTCGAGGGCTGCTTGGCCGCGGAGGTTCGGGCGTGAGGGCGGTCACGGGCCCACAGGTCGAGCACGTCGACCTCGACGATCATGATGATGACGACGACGATCAGCCGTGGTACCGGAGTCCCAGCGTTCTGATCCCGATCGCCTCCGGCGTCGCGTCCGCCGCCGGCCTGGCGTTCGAGTGGGCCGGCGCGGAAACCGCGGGCCTGGTGCTGTTCTGGATCGGCCTGCTGCTAGGCGCGTACACGTTCGTGCCGGGCGCGCTGCGCAAGCTGTTCATGAAGGGCAAGCTCGGCATCGGTTTGCTGATGACGATCAGCGCCACTGGCGCGGTGATCCTCGGCTATGTCGAGGAGGCTGCCGCACTGGCGTTCCTGTACTCGATTGCGGAGGCGCTGGAGGACAAGGCGATGGGCCGCGCACGCGCTGGGTTGCGGGCACTGTTGAAGCTCGTGCCCGAAACCGCGCTGGTCAAGCGCGGCGACGTCACGGCCGAGATCGAGGCGAAGGAGCTGCGCATCGGTGACGTGCTCATGGTTCGGCCGGGCGAACGGATCGCCACTGACGGTGTCGTGCGCACGGGGCGCAGCAGCCTCGACACGTCGGCGGTCACGGGCGAGTCGATTCCGGTCGAGGTCGAACCCGGCACCGACGTGTCGGCGGGCTCGATCAATACGACCGGTGCCCTCGAAGTCGAGGCCACCGCAGCAGGTACCGACAACTCGCTCACGACTATCGTCGAGCTGGTCGAGCAGGCGCAGGCTGAGAAGGGCGACCGTGCCCGCTTGGCCGACCGGATCGCTCGCCCGCTCGTGCCCGGGGTGATGATCCTCGCCGTGCTGGTCGGCGTGCTCGGGTCGCTGCTGAGCGGCGACCCCGAGTTGTGGATCACCCGCGCTCTGGTGGTCCTGGTCGCCGCCTCGCCATGTGCCTTGGCAATCGCTGTGCCGGTGACTGTGGTCTCAGCGATCGGTGCGGCCTCCAAGTTCGGGGTGGTTGTGAAGTCCGGGGCCGCGTTCGAGCGCTTCGGGGGCATCCGCCATCTCGCCGTCGACAAGACCGGCACCCTGACCCGCAACGAGCCGACCGTAACCCGCGTGGTCACTCGTGGCGCGACCGAGGACGAGGTGCTGGCATGGGCGGCGAGCCTGGAGGGTCACAGCACGCATCCCCTCGCCGCAGCGATCACCGACGCCGTCCCCGATGCCCCGACCGCGCAGGACGTCAGCGAAACCGCGGGGAGCGGGATCGTCGGCACCCTCGACGGTGCTCGTCTCGCGGTCGGCAGCCCACGGTGGCTGGACGCCGGCACGCTGGCCGGGGACGTGCAGGCAATGGAGTCCGAGGGGATGACCGTTGTGATCGTCCACCGCGATCATCAGCCGATTGGAGCGATTGGAGTGCGGGACGAGCTGCGCCCCGAGACCCCTGAGGTCATCGCCACACTGAACCTGCGCGGGATCGCGGTGACGATGCTCACCGGTGACAACGCCCGCACTGCCGCGGCCCTGGCATCACAGGCCGGTATCCGCGACGTGCGCGCCGAGCTGCGCCCCGAGGAAAAGGCCGCCGCCGTCGCGGGACTGTCGAAATCGCAGCCCACCGCAATGATCGGGGATGGCATCAACGACGCCCCCGCTCTCGCGGCCGCCGACGTGGGGATCGCAATGGGAGCCAAGGGTGCGGATGCCGCGATCGAGTCCGCCGACGTCGCGTTCACTGGTCATGACCTGCGGCTCATCCCGCAGGCCCTTGCCCACGCACGCCGCGGCCGCAGCATCATCAACCAGAATCTGGTGCTGTCCATCGCCATCATCGCGGCCCTGCTCCCGTTGGCCATCACCGGGACCCTCGGGCTCGCCGCCGTCGTGCTCGTGCACGAGGTTGCGGAAGTCATCGTCATCCTCAACGGGCTCCGCGCAGCACGGACCGCAACGGGATGACAGCCCTCTGACGCCCGAGCTACTCGTCCCCACGGCGCTGTGAACGCGGACTGAATTCGGCGCTACCGGTGTCGGTCTGGCTCTGTGGCGATCGTAGTGGTGCGACCGGCTCTCGCAGGCTGCGCTCGCGCAACTGCGCCAAGTACGCGTTGTACGCGTCGAGTTCGGGCGTTCCAAGCACGTCGGCTCTGACATCCGCTGCTCGCGCCCGTGCCGTGTCGTCTCGGAACCATCTCGGGAGCATGAACAGCAGGATCAGCACCGTCGGGAACTCTCCGTACGACCACGACAGGGCGCCGGCGATCTGCTGATCGTAGAGCAGGTCGATCCCCCATTCAGCTGGGGGTTTCGTGAACACCTTCACGAGTGGCGCGGTGGCCATCATGAGGATCACACCGAAGAAGGCGTGCAGCGCCATCTCCCCGAAGAGGTCCATCAGTCGGCCTGCGTGGCTCTGTCGTCGCGGCAGTGGGTCGGTGCTGAGGATCGGGATGGTGAACAGGATGCCTGCGGCGAGGAACAGCACTTCGAGCAGGGTGTGCCCGAGCCAGGTGGCCAGGATGATGTCGGCGAGGCCGCCCAGGTAGAGACCGTAGAAGCTGAGCAGGAACAGCGGCAGCGTGAATCCTGGATGCAGCAGAAAGCGGCTGATGCGAGATCGGAGCCCTGCGAAGGCCGCGCGAAGCACCCACCGGCCGAGGCCGTCGTGCGGGGTGGCCTTCAAGAGCAGCGTGCCCGGGGCGCCGAGCACGAGCAGCGGCGGGATCGCCATCATCAACGTGAGCTGCTGGAACATGAACACCGAGAACAGCACGAAGCCGTACCCCTCGATACCCGCGCCTGTCACGACGATCGTCAGCAGGCACCCGCTGAGAAACAGCACGGTGCGACCGACCGACCACCGTCGGCCCTGCCTCCACAGGCGAATCGCACCAATCAGGTAGGCGACGGCCATCAGGGTGCCGATGACGGGCAGCACCGGGATCGGTTGCAGGTTCGGAGCCAAGAACTGCAGAAGGTCGGGCGGGGCGGTAGGGATCCAGGTCATCAGACCACCGTCACGAACGACCCAATCGTGCTCTGCAGGGCGCCGATCCACAGATTCCACAGACCGGTCACCATCAGCAAGCCGAGCACGACGAGTATGCCGCCCCCGATCAGATTGATGAGTCGGGCGTGGCGCCGGATGACCTCGACGACACGCGACATCCAGCCGAATCCGAGCGCGATGAACATGAACGGCACGCCGATCCCGAGGCAGTAGGCCAGGGCGAGTGCGGCTCCTCGCCACGGCGACCCGCCGGTGAGGCTGAGAGCCAGCACGGCGCTGAGTGTCGGGCCGATGCACGGCGTCCACCCGAGCCCGAAGACGACGCCGAGCATGGGTGCGCCCCCGATGCCGGTGACAGGCCGCCACTGCGGCTTGATCACCCGCTGAAGTGCAGCGATGCAACCGGTCATCGCGATGCCCATCACGATGACCACGACGCCGAGCGTCCGCAGCAGCACATCCTGCCATCGTGTCAGCCACGCACCGACCGCTCCGAACGCTGCTCCGTAGGCGACGAAGACGACCGAGAACCCGAGTACAAACAGCAGCACGCCGACGACGAGCCGCGATCGTGACGCACGAGACTCGTCGGTCATCCCCGAGATCAGGCCCAGGTACCCGGGCACCAGGGGGAGGACGCACGGCGAGAAGAACGAGACGATACCGGCGATGAGAGCCAGCGGCAGTGCCAGCACCAGGGTGCCGGAGAGCATGGTCTGTGCGAAGAACTCGCCGAGCGACATCGCTAGGGTTCGCTCGGCTCTTGGACGGCCGACTCGATGAGGGTTCTGAGCACGCCCTCGTCGAGCAGCCCGATGATTCGCGAAGCAACCCGCCCCGAGCGGTCGAGCACGAGGGTGGTCGGCACGGCGTTCGGTGAGGCGACCCCAGTGAACGCCAGCGCTGCGCCACCGTCGGTATCGATGATCGAGGGATACGTCACGCTGAATGCCCCGGCGAATGCGAGCGAGACACTCGTGCCGTCTCGCACGTTGATGCCGACGAATTCGACGCCTTGGCTCGCGAACTCCTCAGAGAGCGCCTGCAGCCAGGGTGCCTCGAGTCGGCACGGCGGGCAGGCCGCGTACCAGAAGTTCACGACGAGCACCTGCCCTCGCGAATTCGTCGAGTCGAACTGCTCGCCGGTGTCGAGGGTGCCACCGAAATCGATGGGCTCGCCACGCTGGTCTACGGCGAATTCGGTGACCGTGCCGTCGACGGAGACGTAGCTGCCGCCTGCTGCCGCCGGCGTCTCCGTCACGCACCCCCCGAGACCGAGAGCGACGAGAGCGCCTGCCGCGACCAAACCGAACCGCTTCAATGCTCGTTCTCTCGCGGTGCTCATGGAGTGCTCCTCTCGAACGCTGGTTCATTGTCGTGTTCGTGTGCCAACTCCTGACGGAACCGTTCCAGAATTCGCGCGACGGCATCCTCGAGAGCGGGGTCGTCACCGCGGGCGAGCCCGGCGCACTCGACGCGAGTCTGCCCATCGTCCTCCTCGAACCGGAACCATATCCGACGCCTGGGTACGAACAGCCCCAGCCCGAGCCCGATCAGCGACAGGATCGTGAAGATCAGCACGGGCACCTTCGAGGGATCGGCTGCGAAATCGAAGGACGCGAAACGAGTCACATCCACCAGTTCGACCGAACCGAGCCCGTTCGGCAGGTCCAGTCTCTGCCCAGGTCTCAGTTCGAGCGAGTCCACTCCGGTTGTCCCACCGGTGAGTTGGGTCATCCCGGAGGTGTCCAGGCGGTACACGTTCTGAGGGATGCCATCGTTGATGCCGAGATCGCCGGTGAAGATGTTCAGCGTCAGCACCGGATTCTGGATGTCTGGGTAGACCGACGTGTAAGCACCGGTCGCGAGCGTCCCCTGCGTGGGGTAGAAGAAACCGACCGCACCGACCTGCTCCGGCAGCCCGTCGGGTACCTTGACGACGCCCAGACTGGTCAGATTCAGGTCTTGCGGCAGGAACGGGGTGATCTCGTCGAATACCACCGTGCCCTCCGGGTCACGCACGACGAGGCGGGGGGCGTATCCGTTGCCGAGCAGGTAGACCTCAGTGCCGAGCACGTTGAGGGGCTCATTGACCTTGATAAGACCTGTCTTCGGTTGTGCGGCGTTCGGGTCGCGAACCTCGACGCTGGCCTCGTAGTCGGTGATGAAGCCGAGGCTACTGAGGGTTTCGACATACTGAACCTCGAAATTCGTCAGCGTCAACGAAAACGGAGTCAGCGAGGACTCATTGAAGAACGCACCACGGGTGAAACTGTCGTAGGCCGCTCGACTGTTGACGAAGGTCTGCCCTTCTGCGATGACGCGCTGTCCGGCGTATCGGTAGCCGCCACCCAGCGCGACGCTGACCAGGATGCCGACGAGAGCCAGGTGGAAGAGGAGATTGCCGGTCTCGCGCAGGTAACCGCGTTCGGCCGACACCGACTCCCGCCCATCCCCTTCGGGATAGGCGGCGACCCGGTATCCCGACTTCTTGAGGGCGCGGGTGGCGGCCGACACCAGCGCGGGGTGGGAGGTCTCCGCGTCGAAAACCTCCGAGCGGTAGGCGGGCAGCTTGCTCAGCCGCTTCGGTGTGCGCGGAGGGTTTCGTCTCAGCGCCTCGACGTGATGGCGCGCGCGGGGGATGACGCACCCGATGAGGGAGATGAACAGCAGCAAATAGATTGCCGAGAACCAGATCGAGGTGTACACGTCGAACATCTGGAACCACTCGAGCACTGCGGCTCCTTGAGGGTCCATGCGGTAGTACTGAACGACTCCGTTGGGATCGGACGAGCGCTGGGGAACCAGGGAACCCGGCACCGAGGCGATCGCCAGCAGTAGCAGCAGCAGCAGCGCCGTACGCATGCTGGTGAGTTGCCCCCAAGCCCAGCGGAGCCAGGCTCGTGGCCCCAGTGCGGAGGCCGGAGCTTGCTCGTCACCTTCGACGTGGTCGCTGGGGCGACTGTAGCCGGTCGAGTTCTTCAGGAGATCACCTCATCGCGGCCGGTCACGCGAACCGAGTATAGCCGCCGAGAACTGGGTCGAGGCTGGGAGCCGTCGCTCGGCACCGGTCCATCACGCTCGGCCCGAGTTCTCGCTGCCGCCGTGCGACCGCTCGCACTCCTCCCCGTCGGTGGTGTGCGCGGCCGACGGCGCCGGGTGGAGCAGAATCGAGTGTCCGACGTGCTCGAGGGCGAGACGCAGAAGGTCTTGCACGTGCATGTCTGCCAACTCGTAGTACGCCATGCGACCCTCTCGCTGCACGTTCACCACGCGGTGGGCGCGCAGCAGCCGCAACGCGTGCGAGACAGCCGACTCGCTGAGCTCGACGATGACGGCCAGATCCCGCACCGCGACGGGTCCATCGGCGAGCGCGATAAGAATCCTGAGCCGGTTGGGATCGCCGAGCAGGTGGAACACATCGGCCAGGTCATGGATGTCGTCGTCAGCCGGCATGCTCGCCTGGGCTTGAGCGACGCGATCGGCATTCACTGCGCGCGAGCTCACTGCACGGTTCGAAGCATCCGACGTCTTCATGCGTCCAAGCCTGCCATTCAGACCAGGTTCTTCGATTCATCGAAATCGACCGGTTCGCACTGGATGGTCGCGTGATCGATGTGGTGCCGTTCCCGAAGGACGGTCAGCACAGCCTTCAAGACGGTGGGGTAATCCGCTCCGTCCTCGAGCACGATGTGACCGCTGGCGCTCTCGATGCCCGAGGTGATCGTCCAGACGTGCAGATCGTGAATCTCTGCGACTCCTGGCACCGCGAGTACGTCGGTGCGCACCGCGTCCATATTGACATCTCGTGGTGCCACCTCGAGCAGGATGCGCAGCGCCTCACGGGTGAGCTTGTAGGTGCGCGGAAGGATGAACAGTCCGATTGCGACCCCGATGATCGGGTCCGCGTACGCCCAGCCGGTCGTCAGCAGGATGATCGCCGCAACGATCACTCCAACCGATCCGAGCAGATCGCCGAGCACCTCCAAATAGGCGCCCTTCAGATTCAGGCTCTCCTTCGACCCCGCCATGAGCAGTCGGAAGCTGATCAGGTTGATCATCAGGCCGATCGCCGCCGTGAGCAGCAACGGCAGCCCGGGCACCTCAGGCGGCTCGCTGAACCGTTGAACGGCCTCGTAGAGCACGTAACCGGCGACACCGAACAGCAGCACGCCGTTCGCGAGCGCGGCCAGGATTTCGAGGCGATACAAGCCGTAGGTCTGGTGGGACGTGGCCGGACGGGTCGCTAGAGTGAGCGCGGCCAGGGCCATACCGAGCCCAAGGGTGTCGGTGCCCATATGCGCCGCGTCCGAGATCAGGGCGAGCGAGTTCACAGCGAACCCGACGACGAACTCGACGATCATGTACGAAGCGGTCAGACCGAACGCGATGAACAACGGTCGGCGGTGGCGACCCCCAGCGCTGACAGCGGTGGTGTGCGAGTGGCCCTCGCCCATCAGATCATCCAGCCGTTATGCATGTTCATCTGTACAGTCTTGCATATGAGAAGTCAGGGCCGAACCGGCAGCGACAAGGAGTCACGATGAACTGTCCAAATGATCAAACCACGCTCGTCATGAGTTCCCGTTCTGGGATCGAGATCGACTACTGCCCGCAGTGCCGGGGTGTCTGGCTCGACCGCGGTGAGCTCGACAAGATACTGGAGCGCGAACAGAAAGAATTCGGCAACGCAGCTCAAGACGACCGGCGATATCAAGATGACCGTTCATATCTCGACGATCGCCAGTATCGGGAGGACGGGCACCACCGGGGCGGGCACCACTCCAATAATCGGCGCGGTCGCGGCGGGCTACTCGGTCAGCTCTTCGACTGACGAGTCTGAGAAGGCCTCCACGTGTACGCCGATCCGACACGCCCAAACCACTACATCTAGGGGAATGACAGGAATGTCATTCCCGTTATATAGTGGAGGACTACCGCGGAACACCGCGACAACAAGACTTGGGGAGGATTCGATGGACAACGAAACCGACACCGTGGGTGGCTACGCAGTTCCGACCGATCCCATGGATCTTCTGCAGTGCGAGAGCTGCCAGTAGGTCCATCCACCCAGACGAATGGCCCCGGCTGACCGCGACGGTCGCCGGGGCTTTCGGTTTGCCTGGCTAGGCTTGCTGGCGTGCCAGTGAACCCCGAACTCGTGGGTCGCGCCTTCCCTCCCATCGCGCCCTACCTCGTCGGGCGCGAGAAGGTGCGGGAGTTCGCGCGAGCCGTTCTCGCGACCAGCCCGCTGAACACCGACGTCGAGGCGGCTCGAGCCGCCGGTTACCCCGACCTAGTCGCGCCGCCGACGTTTCCGGTCGTCGTTCAAGAGGCGACGCTCGCGCAACTGCTGGCCGAGCCTGACGCGGGCATCGACTTCGCCCGCGTCGTGCACGGCGACCAGCGGTTCAGCTACTCGCGGCCCATCGTGGCCGGCGACGAACTGACCGCGACCCTCGTCGTGACCAGCGTGAAGACGCTGGGCGGCAACGCGATGGTCACCAGCGAGTCGGTCATGGTCGACGCAACCGGCGCCCACGTGGTCACCGCGACCTCGACCCTGGTGGTGCGGGCGGATGGGTGAGGTCTCGACAAGCTCGACCAACGAAGGCCGCTCGACCAGCGAAGGGGTCGGTGACGTGATCGCCGAGCGTACCACGCACCTCACCCGCGAGGCACTCGTGCGGTACGCCGGGGCCTCCGGCGATTTCAACCCGATCCACTACCGCGACGACGTCGCTCACTCGGTCGGCCTCCCCGGAGTGCTCGCCCATGGCATGCTCACGATGGGCCTCGCTGTGCAGCCCGTCGTCGACTGGCTCGGCACTCGCGGCGAGATCGTCGACTACCAGGTGCGGTTCACCCGTCCGGTGCTCGTCGACGCGACCGATGGCGCCGACGTCGCCGTCGTGGCGAAGGTCGGGGCTATCGACGACGCCGGCCTGCGCATCGATCTCACCGTCACCTTCGACGGCGAGACCGTGCTCGGCAAGGCCCAGGTGCGGGTTCGCCTGTTCTGATGCTGCTGTCCGAGCTGACCACCATGCGTGTCGGTGGACCCGCCGAGCGGCTGGTCCACGCGCGCACCTATCAAGAGATCGTGGATGCCACGGTCTCTGCGTGGTCCGTCGGCGACGCGGTGCTCGTGCTCGGCGGCGGATCGAACGTGGTGATCGCCGACGACGGCTTCGACGGCACCGTCATCCGCGTGCAGTCCCGCGGCATCGAGCGCGACGGTGCTCGGCTGCGCGTGCAGGCGGGGGAGCCGTGGGACGCGCTCGTCGAGTACACCGTGACCGAGAACCTGGCGGGGCTGGAGGCACTGAGCGGTATCCCGGGCAGCACGGGCGCGGCACCGATCCAGAACATCGGGGCGTACGGTCGCGAGCTCAGCGACACGCTGGTGTCGATCGACTTCCTCGACGAGGCCGCCGGAGAGGTGCGTCGGCTCGCGGCTTCCGAGTTGGGGCTGGGATATCGCACCTCAGCGATCAAGGCCGGCCGTCGCGGCGTGGTGCTCGCGATCGAGCTGGAGCTCGACGCATCCGGCCAGGCACCCGTTCGGTACGCGCAACTCGCCAGTGCCCTCGGGGTACCGCTGGGGTCGATGGCGCCGGTCGCAGGCATCCGCTCAGCCGTGCTTGCGCTGCGCACGTCGAAAGGCATGGTGCTGGATGCCTCGGACCCCGACACGTCCAGCTGCGGCTCGTTCTTCACCAACCCGATCGTCAGCGAGAGTTTCGCTCGGACGCTACCCCCAGCCGCGCCGCGCTGGCCGGTCGAACCAGAGTCGGCTCCCGTTGCTGTACCGCTCGGTGCGTCGCCGATCGCTCCCGAGTCGGAGCGCGACGGCGTCAAGTTGAGCGCCGCATGGCTGATCGAGGCCTCGGGCATCGAGCGCGGCTTTGCGCTGCCCGGCTCGCGCGCGGCGATCTCGAGCAAGCACACGCTCGCGATCACGAATCGTGGGGGCGCGACCGCCGAGGAGGTGGCGCAACTCTCCCGCTACGTGCGCGCCCTCACCCTGGCCCGATTCGGCCTGGAGCTGCAGCCCGAGCCTGTCGCGGTGAACGTGCATCTCTGAGCTCAGCGCCGCAGTACCAGACTGATCGCGAGCGCGATCATGACAATCGCGATCACGCCGTCGAGCACGCGCCAGGCAGCCGGTCGCGCGAACAGCGGCGTCAGCAGGCGGGCGCCAAGTCCCAGGGTTGTGAACCACAGGATGCTGCCCAGTGCCGCGCCTGCCCCGAAGGCCCAGCGACCGTCGCCGTAGGTGCTCGAGATCGACCCGAGCAGCACCACGGTGTCGAGATACACGTGGGGGTTCAGCCAGGTGAGAGCCAGGGTGGTTCCGATCACGCCAGCCCGTGCTTTCGGCGCGATCGCATCAGTGGGCGCGAGGGCTCTCGGTCGGAGTGCCCGCCTCGCGGCTAGCACTCCGTACCCGACCAGGAACGCGAAACCACCCCAGCGGATGATCTCGATCAGCCATGGCAGCCGCTCGAGCACAAGCCCCGCACCACCCACGCCGAGCCCGATCAGGATGGCGTCCGAGAGCGCGCACACCACGATCACGGGAACGATGTGCTCACGCCGCAGACCCTGACGCAGCACGAATGCGTTCTGGGCTCCGATGGCGATGATCAGGGAGAGCCCGAGCGCGAGCCCGGCGAGGGCGGAAAGCAGCACAGTTCACGGTATGACGGGTCGCAAGTTCAGTACAGCTACAGTTTCTATCGCTCCATTAGCATGCATTCAGTATGTTGTTTCAGCGCGAACATCTTCGGACACTTGCCGCCGTCGTGGATGCGGGCACCTTCGATGCAGCCGCTCGCGTGCTCGACGTCACTCCCTCCGCGGTCAGCCAGCGCATCAAGGCGCTCGAACAGGAGCTGGGCCGAGTGCTCGTCGTGCGCTCACGGCCGGTCGCCCTCACGGATTCCGGCGCGGTGCTCGTGCGTCTGGCCCGACAGCAGGCGACGTTGGAAGACGCTGCCGCCGTCGACCTCGGCGGCAGCGGACTGCCGCGGGCAATCCCGATAGCGGTGAACGCGGACTCGATGGCTACCTGGCTGCTACCCGCGGTCGCTGCCTCGGGCATCCTCGTTGAATTCCATCGCGACGACCAAGAGCACACCGTCGATCTGCTCGCCGATGGCACCGTGATGGCTGCGGTGACGTCGCGCGCCGAGTCAGTGCCGGGATGCTTCACCACCGCCCTCGGGACGGTGCGGTACCGCGCGGTGGCTGCACCTGCCTATGTGGAGAAGTGGTTCCCGGACGGGGTCGATGCCGATTCCCTCGCCGTCGCACCCGTCATCGACTTCGATCGCAAAGACGAGCTGCAGTCGCGCTGGCTACGATCGCGCACTCGACGTGAGCTCGCGCCACCGCGGCACCTCATTCCGGCGTCAGCCGATTTCGCTCGGGCCGTGCACCTCGGTATGGGCTGGGGGATGCTGCCCGACGCGCAGCTCGGTGCGAACCTGGTCGAACTCGGTGGTGACCCCATCGACGTGCCGCTGTACTGGCAGCAGTGGAACCTGCGCACGCCGACACTCGAGACGTTACGCGAGGTGGTCTCGGCCGCTGCGTCGCGGCTCACAGCACGCCCAGCTCCATAGCTCTCGTCACCACGAGGATCGTCGCGATCGCTGCAACCGCGCGCCGGTTTGTTGACCGCGCGCCCGCTATAGCCGACGCGGGGTCAACAAAGACCAGCGCGGATGGTGACACCACTCAGCTATCCTTGCGGATCCAGCGGAAGGTCAGACGGCACACGACCAGGCCGAGCACGAGCCAGATGACCGTCGCAAGGGCCACGCCGGGCAGGTTCCAGCTCCCGCCCTGTTCCAGCACCTCGTAGCCGGTCGGCAGGAATACCTCGCGCATGCCCTGCGCCATCCACTTGAGCGGGAAGGCGCTCGCGACGTTCTGCAGCCAGTCCGGCAGCATCGAGAAGCTGAGGTAGATGCCGGAGATGAATTGCAGCACGAGCGCGATCGGAATGACGACCGCGGTCGCGCTCTTGCCGCTGCGCGGTAGCGCGCTGATCGCGATGCCGAGCACCGCCGAGGTGGTGACCCCGAGCACGAAGACCCAGGCGAAGGTGAGCCATTTCGCCGGTTCGACCGGCAAGCCGACCCCGAACGCCAGCCCCGCCATGACGAGCAGCAGCGCCGCTTGCAGCGCTCCGGTGACGAACACCTGGCCGAGCTTGCCGATGAAGTAGCTGGTCACCGGCAGCGGTGTGCCGCCGAAGCGCTTGAGCGTGCCATCGCTGCGCTCTATGGCGATATCGACGCCGAGGTTTTGCACACCGCTCAGCAGCAATCCCGCCGCGATCATGCCCGGCAGGTAGAACGTCGCGGCGCTGACCTCGTCGCCGGGCGGGCCGAACGTCGTCTCGCTGAACGCCGTTGCGAAGATAGCGAGCACAAGCACCGGGAAGAGGAACGTGAAGAATACCGAGTCGGCCTGGCGGAAGTAGGTCGTGACCTCGTACCCGACGCGGCTCAGCCCGAGCGTGAGCGTGCGGCCGGCGCGCGGGATGTCGATGGTCGTCACAGCGCAGCATCCAATTCGTAGTCGGGGCGCTGCTGGGCAAGCAGCTGCAAGTAGACGTCTTCGAGGGTGGGGCGCACGACCTCGAGCCCTTCGGGTTCGCCGAGCTGCGCGACCAGCGCACCCGGGCTGGTGGTGCGCTGTTCACGGATCGTGCCGTTCTCGACCCAACGCACGAGCGGGACGCGGGAGTCGGCGCCACCCAGCTCGTCGATGCGTCCGAGGTCGATCAGCCGGCCTCCGGCGATGACACCGGCCCGGTCGCTGAGTTGTGCCGCCTCGTCGAGGTAGTGCGTGGTCAGCAGAATCGTGGTGCCCTCGGCCTTCAGCGAACGGATCAGGTCCCAGAACTGCCGTCGAGCCTCGGGGTCGAAGCCGGTGGTGGGTTCGTCGAGGAAGAGCAACTCGGGCCGACCGATGATGCCGAGCGCGACATCAACCCTTCGGCGTTGCCCGCCCGAGAGCTTGCGGATCAGCACTCTCTGCTTCTCTTCGAGCCCGACCGCGGCGATCACCTCATCGACGTCGCGGGGGTTCGGGTAGTACCTCGCGAAGTGGGTGAGCTGCTCGCGTACGGTCACGTTGCCGCTCTCGCCGGTCGACTGCAGCACGATGCCCAGTCGAGCCTTCCAGTCGAGCCCGCCGTCGCCGGGGTCGATCCCGAGCACCGTGGCCTCGCCGCTGGTGCGGTCGCGGTATCCCTCGAGAATCTCGATCGTCGTCGACTTGCCTGCACCATTCGGGCCGAGCAGCGCGAACGTCTCTCCGCGATGGATGTCGAAGCTCACCCCGTCGAGAGCGGTGAGGCTGCCGTAGGTCTTGCGAAGCTCTCGCACCGAGACCACGGGGGTGGTTGCTGTCATGCCCCCATGGTGGCCGGTGGATGCCGTGACCGGTAGTGGCGCACCGGCTGAATCCGCCATCAACCGATCGGTGGATGCCTCTGCGCTCGCGTCACGATGGCGACCAGTCCGCTCAGCAGCAGCACGACGCCGAGGCCCGCGACGCCGCGCCGGTTTGTTGACCGCGCGCCCGCTACAGCCGCCGCGTGGTCAACAAGAGCCAGCGCGGATGGGCGCGCGGTACGGCTCGGCACGACGCGGCCTAGCCGAACAGGCGCTGCAGCCGCTGCACGCCCGTCAGGAGCGGCTCGTCGCCGAGGGCGTACGAGAGCCGGAGGTATCCGCTCGGGCCGAAGGCCTCGCCGGGGACCACCGCGACCTCCGCCTGTTCGAGGATGAGGTCGGCCAGCTCGAGCGTCGTGGTGGGCGTGACGCCGCCCCACTCGCGGCCGAGCAGCGCGGTGACGTCGGGGTAGACGTAGAACGCGCCCTGCGGGTTCGGGCACACGACACCCGGGATGCGGGAGAGCTCCGCCACGATCACGTTGCGTCGCCGCTCGAACGCGTCGCGCATCGCCTCGACCTCGGTCTGCGGACCGGTGAGCGCCTCGATCGCGGCGCGCTGCGAGATGTTCGACACGTTACTGCTCAGGTGCGACTGCAGGTTGCCCGCGGCCTTGATCGCGTCGGCGGGGCCGACCATCCAGCCGAGACGCCAGCCCGTCATCGCGTAGCTCTTGGCCACGCCGTTCACGAGGATCGTCTGCTCGGCGACCTCGGGAACGGCCTCGACGATGGAGACGGCCTTCACGCCGTCGTAGACGAGGTTCTGGTAGATCTCGTCGGCGATGACCCAGAGCCCGTGCTCGAGCGCCCACTGCCCGATCACGCGGGCCTGATCGAGCGAGTAGACCGACCCGGTGGGGTTGGACGGGGAGACGAACAGCACGACCTTCGTGCGTTCGGTACGCGCCGCTTCGAGCTGCTCGACGGTGACGAGGTAGTTCTGGTCGGCTCCCGCGAACACCTCGACCGGCACCCCGCCGGCGAGTTTCACGGCCTCGGGGTAGGTCGTCCAGTACGGGGCGGGCAACAGCACCTCGTCGCCGGAGTCGACGATGGTCTGGAACGCTTGATACACACCCTGCTTGCCGCCGTTGGTGACGATGACCTGGGCGGCCGAGACATCCCAGCCGCTGTCGCGCGCCGTCTTCGCGGCGACCGCCTCGCGCAGTTCCGGCAGGCCGGCGGCGGGCGTGTAGCGGTAGTTCCGAGGGTCGAGCACGGCGCGCGACGCGGCTTCGACGATGTTCTCGGGTGTCGGAAAGTCGGGCTCGCCGGCGGCGTAGCTGATCACCGGCCGACCATCCGCCTGCAGGGCTTTCGCCCTGGCATCCACCTTGAGAGTGGCCGATTCGGCGATGGCGGCGATGCGGGAGGAGATGCGACGCGAGCTCACCGCTCAAGCATAGAAGAGCGGCCGGGGCGAGGCTCTGGGTCCGTCGCTCCGGCCGCTCGGGTGAGCTACCTGACCACGCTACGAAAGGGATCGAGGGTGGTTGCGCCGGTAGCCCTCTCGCGCCAGGTAGGCACCCGCTGCCAACAGGGCGAGGATGACGGCGATGAGGGTGGCGATGCCCATCCCGGTGTATGCGAGCCGGTCGTTCCCCGCCGGGGTGGTGCCGTTGTCGCCTGGGTCCCCGGGGTCACCAGGGCCGCCGGGGCCGCAGTTGACCTGGCAGCCAGGGTCGACGATTCGGGTGACGTTCGGACCGACCGAGGCCGAGGCGACGTTCACGGTCGCCAGCGACTCGGACCCCGGCAGCACCGACACCCGCACCGCGGTCTGAGTGAACACGCGGCCCTGGGGCACCGTGTCGATCTGTTGCACGTTGACCCGAACCGACACGATGTCGCGCAGCAGGTCGCCGATGCCGGTGTCGCCGAGCAGGCCGGTGACCGCGGGATTCACCAGATTCGTGTTCAGCGCGTCCACCAGCTCGGTCACCGCACCGTCGCCGTCGAACAGTCCGTCGCTGAGCCCGTCGGCGAGGCTGTCCAGCAGCAGCTCGATGTCGAGCGCCGTGTTCACCGTGCCGCCAAGCAGCGAGATGGATGCCTCGGCTCGCGCCGCGACCCGGTCGAGGATCTCGTCCACGGAGCCCTCGATGTCGACCATGACCGTCGACTGCAGATCCGGCAGCACCGTGTCGACGAGCTTGCACACCGTCTCTGTGGTGTAGCCGATGATGCCCTGGGTGATGCCGCTGGAGCCTCCACCGAACAGTCCGCCGAGCAGACCGCCGGGGCCGCCGCCGAGGATGTCTCCCACGATCGGCACGTCGACGACGCTGCACTCCTGCTGCTGAATGGTGCCGGCGTCGGTGAGCAGCGACAGGTCGGCGTGCACCTCCACCTGAGCGTCGTTGAGAGCCAGTTCGACCCGGTCCACGATCTGGTCGGCCAGCGTCGCCACTGTCTGCGTGATGCTGTTGAGGATCGTGGTGATCACAGCATCGGTCAGCAGTTCGGTGTTGACCGGCAGGTCGTTGAGGTCGCCGCCGAGCAGTGTTTCCAGATCGACCGACACCTCTCCGGTCTGCAGGTCGAAGCTCACGCCCCCGTCACCGTAGGTGCCGTCGAGAAGGGACTGCACGGCCGCCCTCAGGTCGGTCGAGACGGTCACCTGCACGTCGGCGGAAGAACCGATGACGCCCAGCAGCGGGTCCAGTATCTGGTCCACAGCGTCGCCGAGGATGCCGTCGTCGCCGCCCATGTCCAGCAGCTTCTGGTCGACGACGTCCAGCGATCTGTAGACCTTGCCGGTGAGGTCGCTGATCGCGGGGCTGGAGAACGTCAGCACGGCCCCGGCGAGCGTGTAGTCGCCTCGGGCGGACTGCTTGACCCCGTCGGCCTGTGCGGCGACCGCCTCCAGCGACAGTTGCAGGTCGGCGACGCTCGAGGCGAACTCGCCGCCGAGCAGCGCCTGCAGGTCGAGCGACAGGTCGCCAGCGGCGCCGGATCCGACCTCGCCGACCCCGATGGCGCCGTCGTCGCCGATCGCGCCGCTGGATCCCATCGAGACGCCTTCGCGCTCGGCTTGCGCGTACTGGTTGACCGCGCCGGCGTCGATGACGTCGCCGAGATCGAGCTGCACGCCGCCTGGCGCATTCACGTCGATCGTCTGCACGACGCTGGCGCGCAGGGGATCCTTCGAGGTCTGCCTCGACTGCGTGCCGTTGTTGTACGCCTCAGCGGCGGCCAACTCGACGACGTCGGCGAGGTCGCCGCCGAGCAGAGACCCCGAGAGGAACTGCCCGGAGGCGTACGACGAGCTGACCTCGTCGGCGTTCGCCGTGAGTGGCACGAGCGTGAGCCCGGCCGTGAGCGCGACAGTGCCGACGACGGCTCCGGTGCGCAGGAGGTGCGTTCGCGGGATGTGTGTGAACACGACTGGTACCTTCCTGATCCTGTGAGGGGACGAGGAAGCGTCGATCGACGGTGATCTCACGTTCGAGGTCACGAATGCTGCCTGATCTCAGCTTCGCTTGCCCAGTGGGTGGTGCTCTTGAGTTGTGATGCGATGCGGGATGGTTGGGCCCGCTTCAACAGAAGTGACCCGAACGGGGCGTGGCTATGACGCGGTTCGGCCGAGATTTCTCGGCGGAGGCCCATGACGTACACTTGTGCGGGTGGTGAAATCTGCCATGCTTTCGCGTGCCCGTTTCTGGTGAATGTCGCCAGACATCCATCGCGAAGGATGCGTTCTCACCCCGGGGTCGCTCTCAGGCGACTCTCGAAGGGCGGTGGCTCAATTGGTAGAGCAGCGGTCTCCAAAACCGCAGGTTGCAGGTTCGAGTCCTGTCCGCCCTGCAGCTTCCACTCGCGAGAGTGCGGGCGGAGTGCCAAGCCGAAACATCGGAAGGATGCCGTGGCCAGCAACGTGATCGACGAACCCAGCGAGGATGTCGTCGCCAACGCCAAGAAGGAGCGTGCCGCCAGGCGCGGACCCTTTGCGCGCATCGCACTGTTCATCCGCCAGGTGTTCGGGGAGCTGCGCAAGGTCGTCACACCGACCCGCCGTGAGCTGCTGAGCTACACCGCCGTTGTGCTCGTGTTCGTCGTCATCATGATGGCGATCGTCGCGGGTCTCGACTTCGGGTTCAGCGCGCTCGTGAACTTCCTGTTCGGCGATCCCGCTATCGCCGGCTGACCCGCAGTACCTGTTCGAGCGCGGATGCGCCCGAGGAATTCATCATGGAGAGAAACCCAGTGTCGGAGAACCACCGCGAAGACTACGAGCTCGCGCCCGCAGCCGAGATGTCGTCTGAGGTCGACGAAGTGCAGAACGGCTCCGAGCTCGAGCGCGAGCAGCGCACCGAAGAGGCAGCAGAGCACACCGCCATCCACATCGTCGACGACTCGTCAGTCGACGAGGACCTCGCGGGGCTGCTCGATGCACTCGACGCCGCGAGCGACCCCGAGGCGGATGCCGTCGTGGACGACGCGCTCGACGTCGACTCGCTGCAGGAGGCCGATGCATCCGTCGCCGCTGTCGATGACGAGCTCTCGATCGAGGCCGAGGAGGCCGCGAACGACGAGCCCGACGTCACACCGTACGACGGCCCCGAACTCGGGGACGACGACGCGCCGGTGGTCGACCCGTACGAGGAGTTCAAGACCGAGCTCCGCGGCAAGCCGGGCAAGTGGTACGTCATCCACTCCTATGCCGGGTTCGAGAAGCGCGTGAAGCAGAACATCGAGAACCGCAAGGTCTCGATGGCGATGGAGGACTACGTCTTCGAGGTGCAGGTGCCGATGGAAGACGTGGTCGAGATCAAGAACGGTCAGCGCAAGCTGGTCAACCGCGTGCGCATCCCCGGCTACGTGCTGGTGCGCATGGACCTCAACGAGGACAGCTGGTCGGTCGTGCGGCACACGCCGGGCGTGACGGGTTTCGTCGGCAACTCCCACAACCCCGTGCCACTGCGCTTCGACGAGGCGTTCAACATGCTCAAGAGCCTGGTCGTGCCGATCGAGGCACCAGCTGCCAAGGGTTCGGCCACCAAGGGCAAGGCTGCGACGCGCGCCATCCCGGCCGAGATCGACTTCGAGGTCGGCGAGACCATCACCATCAAGGAGGGTTCGTTCGAGGGCCTCCCGGGCACGATCAGCGAGATCAAGGCGGAGAGCGGCAAGCTCATCGTGCTCGTCTCGCTGTTCGAGCGCGAGACTCCGGTGGAACTGTCGTTCGACCAGGTGACGAAGCTCTGATCTCGCTGGTCGAGTAGCGACCGAAGGTCGCGTATCGAGACCAGGTCGCGTATCGAGACCAGGCTACCGGAATACGCAAAATTATGCGTAAGATATAGCGCATGAAGGTCGACACGCGCGATATGAGATCTGCAAGTCAGGTCGCGCGCAACTTCGGGCAGATCGCTGATGAGGTCGAAGCTGGCCACACGATCGTGGTGGTTCGCAACAACTCCGCTCTTGGCGTGCTTGCGCCGATCTCGCTGGTCGAACGACTCGACACACTCGATGAGCGCGAGAAGGATCTGCGCCTACTGGCGATCGCGCTCGCGCGTTCCGCGACGACCCGGGGTGACCTGGTCGAGTTGCGCGATCTAGCAGCTGAACTCGGGGTCGACCTCGACGACGATCGCTGATGACGTCGAAGGTCAAGCTGCTGCCCGAGGCCGCTGATGACGTTCGCGCGCTCGACGGCTCCGCACGAAAGTTGGTTCTGAAGGCGCTGAGGAAGCTCGAGGAATCGCCGGAGCTTCGCGGCGACCCGTTGGGTTCGAAGGCGAACACACAGTCGGATTTGACCGGCTTCCGCAAGCTCGTGGTCGGCGACCGTGCTTACCGCATCGTCTACGAGGTGAGACCCGACGGTGAAGTTGTCGTCGTCTGGGTGGTCGGCGCTCGTGCTGACGACGAGGTGTATCGAACGGCCCGCTCACGGGTGGCGGAGTACGCCGACCCCGAGAAGCGGATGATTCTGAGGGCGATTCTGGACGCCGCGCAGTAGCGCGCACCGGCCGACCGGCGTATGATCTCAAGGTTGCATTCGCAACGCACCCCACCGCATCCAGTCGTTCGTGGACTGGTCTCGCGGGAGCGCGTCCACCCGGGCGCTCGACAGTAAGGAAGAAGCATGGCACCCAAGAAGAAGGTGACGGGGCTTATCAAGCTCCAGATCCAGGCCGGTGCTGCCAACCCGGCGCCGCCCATCGGCCCGGCGCTCGGTCAGCACGGCGTCAACATCATGGAGTTCTGCAAGGCGTACAACGCAGCGACCGAGTCGCAGCGCGGCAACGTCATCCCGGTGGAGATCACCGTCTACGAGGATCGTTCGTTCACGTTCATCCTCAAGACCCCGCCGGCCGCCGAGCTCATCAAGAAGGCGGCGGGCGTTGGCAAGGGTTCATCGACCCCCCACACCGTGAAGGTCGCAAAGCTCACCAGGGAGCAGGTGCGCACCATCGCCGAGCAGAAGCTGGTCGACCTCAACGCCAACGATATCGAGGGCGCCGAGAAGATCATCGCGGGCACCGCCCGTTCGATGGGGATCACGGTGGAGGCGTAACCATGACGACGAAGTCGAAGGCATACCGGGCCGCCGCTGAGAAGATCGAGCAGGGCCGGTACTACACGCCCGCCGAGGCTGTCGCCGTCGCGCGCGAAACCGGGTCGAAGAGATTCGACTCGACCGTCGAGGTCGCGCTCAAGCTCGGCGTCGACCCCCGCAAGGCCGACCAGATGGTGCGCGGTACCGTCATCCTGCCGCACGGCACCGGCAAGACCGCTCGGGTCATCGTGTTCGCGACCGGTGCTGCCGCTGATGCCGCGATCGCTGCTGGTGCGGATGAGGTCGGCGGCGCCGAGCTCATCGAGAAGGTGGCGGGTGGCTACACGGCGTTCGACGCTGCGGTCGCAACCCCCGAACTGATGGGTCAGGTCGGTCGCCTGGGCAAGGTGCTCGGGCCGCGCGGCCTCATGCCCAACCCGAAGACCGGCACCGTGACGCCGGACACCGCCAAAGCCGTGTCGGACATCAAGGGCGGCAAGATCGAGTTCCGTGTCGACAAGCATGCCAACGTCCACTTCGTGGTCGGCAAGGCGGGCTTCTCTGCCGAGCAGCTCAACGACAACATCAAGGCGGCGATCGACGAGGTGCTGCGGGCGAAGCCGTCGAGCTCGAAGGGTCGGTACATCACGAAGGGCACCGTGTCGACGACGTTCGGTCCGGGCATCCCGCTCGACGTGGCGTCGCTCTAGCTGACCCAGTACTCCGGGAGGGACTCCGCATTCGCGGGGCCCCTCCCGTCGTCTCCGACGTAGGCGTACCCGCGGTAGCTCGGCCCGTCGGCGCGAGCGCGATCGAGCGGATTCGCAGTCACGGCTCCGACGTTCGCGAGTGACTGCGTACCGACATCCAGGTATCCGAACGAGGCCATGTGCCTCTCGTACAGCCGCTCACGCGTGTCGGCGTCGGTGTATCTGGCCCAGACCGGCGATGCCGGGTCGTCGTTCCACGGTGAGTGCACGATCGGCCGGTGGCCGGTGACGCCCAGCAGCCCGCGCACTGCGTCGCCCTCGACGCCGAGCGGTGTGGCACCGAACACCGCGTCGCCCGGGTTTCGGCGATCCACCCGCCCCCAGCGCGCCTGGGCGTCGGCTCGCGCCTCCCCGACGTACACGCGCTCGGCATCCAGCGCCGTGGTGTCCGCGATGCGCGTCTCCACCCCGGCGGGGCCGAGCATCACGAACGAGGTGACCCCGAGTTCGGCGTCGGCGAGGGCCGAAGCCGCGGTCGTCGCTCCGTACGAGTGAGCGACCACGTTGACGGTGGGTTGTGCGCTCGGATCGCGCACAGAACGAAGGCCCAGGATGTCCCGGCTCAGCAGCACCGAACCGCGGGCGGCGTAGTCGCCTCGGGTCGCCTCCACGCCCACGGGTGGTGTGCGGTACCCGATCCACGCCACAACAGCACTGCGCACTGACGCCCCCGCCGCAAGCTGTGCACCGAGCACGTTACCCGCTGCCCGCGTCCACAGTTGCATGTCCGTGGTGAGTGTGCCCATGCCGGGCACGACGAACGTGACCTGGTCGGCGGTGTCGAGGTCGCCGATGGCGATGGACGCCAGCGGCGGCTCGTCGGAGGTTAGCTGCACGAGGGTGCGAGGCATCCCGCCGTCTGGGTCGAGCGCGCCCTCGATGGCTTGCAGGGCGGCGAGCTTCTGCGTCGCGGTCTCATCCGCCGGGTCGGCGGCGGCACGTTCGGCGGCTCGCCCGAGGTCGCGCGCGAGCTGTACTCGATTGGCGCGGTCGCGCGATGTGTAGTCGACACCCGCGAGGTTGCCGATGATCTCGGGCATGCGCACGACGAGAAGTTCGCGTTGCCGCGCGGTCTGGCTCATCCACCATCCGGCGACGATCATCGGCTCGGGCGAGAGCGTCTCGGGCGCGAGACCGTAGTGGCTGGAGAGGAACGCGTCCATCTCGCTGCTCGGCAGGTCGGCCAGCCGCGCGGCATCGGTCACTGTCCACCCCGCGGGATTCGCGGGCGCCAACGCGAGGGTCCCGATCGACGCGACGACGGCGAAGGCGATCAGTGCCGCGCGCCGTACGGTTCTCCACATCGCGCTCTCCCCTCCGCGTCACGGCATTCTGCATCACGATTTGGTAACGGTCAAACTCGGCGATACTGAGGGCGTGATCAGGGCAGCGACACCGGGCGACGCCGACTTGCTGCACCGCATTGCCGCCGAGACGTTTCCGCTGGCGTGCCCACCGCACACCACCGTCGAGGCGATCGCCGCGTTCGTCGCACTTCACCTCTCGCGGTCGGCGTTCGAGGGCTACCTCGCCGACGCCGAGCGAGCCCTGTTCGTCGCAGAGGCGGGCGCTGAGGCGGTCGGGTACACGATGGTCGTGTTCGGTGAGCCGAGCGATGCGGATGCCGCAGCATCCGTCACCGCGCGCCCCACTGCCGAACTCAGCAAGTGCTACGTGCGGCCCGGGTTCCACGGGAGTGGCGTCGCTCAGGCCCTCGTGGACGCATCGGCCGACGTCGCTCGGGCCCGCGGCGCCCGCACCCTGTGGCTGGGGGTCAACCAGGGCAACGAGCGCGCGAACCGGTTCTACGAGAAGGTCGGGTTCGAGCGCGTCGGCGTGAAGCGCTTCCTGGTGGGCGACCGCTACGAGCACGACTTCGTGCGCGAACTGCGGCTGGGCGAGTGCGACCTGCGCCTCTAGCGGAGGACGACACGCCGCGCGCGGCCGACTGAGCCGCGCGCCGCAGCGTGTCGTCCTCCGCTGGTGCGGTCGAGAACGAGCGAATCGGGACGGGTCTGTTCCTGCTCTCGGCGGCATCCTTCGACTCCGCGTTCAGCAACCAGGACTGAGCGGCGCTACCGCAACGGAGGACGACACGCCGCGCGCGGCCCCGACACAGCCGCTGTGCGGCGTGTCGTCCTCCCGAACGGTAGGCGCGGTCACCCGTCCGAGACCTTGAGCACGATCTTGCCGCGGGTGTGACCGGTCTCGATCGCGCGGTGTGCGGCCGGGGCGTCAGCGAAGTCGAAGACCTGATCGACGAAGACGCGCACCTCGCCCGACTCGAGCAGCCGCGACACCACCGCAAGGGTGACGCCGTCGGCGGGTACCTTGTAGTCGGTGGCCCGCACCCCCGCGGCAGCGGCTTCCTCGGCCATCGTCGGCCAGCTGCCGGATGGCACGTTCACGATGAGCCCGCCCGGCTTGAGCGCTCTCAGAGAGCGGCTGCCGGTCTCGTCCATGACGTTGCCGATCAGGTCGATCACGACATCCACGTCACTGACGACCTCCTCGAATCTCGTGGTCGAGTAGTCGATCACCTCGCGTGCGCCCAGCTCGCGCAACCAGTTGGCGTTGCGGGTCGACCCGGTCGTGATCACGTGCGCCCCGAAGAACGCCGCGAACTGGATGGCGAAGTGGCCGACCCCGCCCGCTCCCGCGTGAATGAGCATCCGCTGACCCTCGTGCGCCCTGCTGACGTCGACGACGGCGCCCCAGGCCGTGAGCGCGGCCACCGGGACGGCCGCGGCCTCGACGTGCGACAGCGCCCGCGGCTTGCGAGCGATGCTGATCGCGGGCACAGAGACGTACTCGGCGTACGTGCCGGGCAAGCGCGGCACCATCGCCATGCCGTAGACCTCGTCGCCGGCCTTGATCGGGTGACCAGAGTACGAGCTCTCGACGACGACGCCGCTGAAGTCGTTGCCGAGGATGACGGGGTAACTGCCGAACGCTGCAGACGCACCTGAGCCCGACCGGGACTTCGCATCGATCGGGTTCACGCCGGCCGCGACCACTCTTATGAGGAACTCGGCGTTCACCTTCACCGGTCGAACCACCCGCGCGATGTGCAGCACATCGGGGCCACCGGTCGTCTCGATCACGACTGCGCGCATCGTGGTGCTCATGCCCCGGCCTCCCGCATCCAGTAAAGGCGCCCAATGATTCGACGCTGTTACGACGATGTCACCTGGCTGCAAACTCTGCCCTCCGGCTAGTCTGCCCTCGTGACACTGCGCGGGCTCGAATTGGCTGCGGCGATCGTCGGCAGTGCATGCGTGGTCGCGGCGCTGATCGTCATCTGGGCCGCGAGGTTCACCATCCCGCGCGAACTCTACGTGAGCGAGCTCGGCGCGCAGGGCATGCCGACCGCTGAGGCGTTCAGGATGTCCCTGCTCCTGATCGTGCTGGGAGGCTCGCTGATCGCCTGGGCCGGCCGCGGCATCCGGTCGCGGTTGAGAGCGCTCGCCCTCTGGAGCCCCGCGGTGTCGCTGTGGGCCGGATGCGCGCTGTTCCTGTTCGCGTCGCAGGTGACGTGCACGCCCGGCTGCCCGCTGCCCTACGGCGACACGTTCACCTGGCAGGACTTCGCCCACACCCTCGCCGCGGTGCTCGCCTTCGCGGCGGCGTGCTGGGCGATGCTGCAGAGCGCGTTCGCGCAGGGGCACCGCGTGCTCGCGTTCCTCTCTGGGACGACCGGGGTTCTCGTCGCCGTGATCGCCGGCACCGGGGGACTGTTCTCGCTGTTCCGGTTTCAGCAGGAACTCGGCAGCCGTATGGAGTTCGTCGCCAGCACACTCGCGATCGCGTGGCTGGTGCTGTTCGGGGCGACGCTGGCCGGACGCATCCTGAAACCGGCTGTGGCAGTTACAGGGGCGCCTAGCGCCGCATCAGTTCCAGTAGGCGGTCTGCCAGCGTGACCAGCACGTGGATCTCGTTCTCGTCGCGATCCACCCAGCGGCACTGCGGCTCACGCTGCACCGGCACGAAGTCTCGGTGCTGCTCCCACACCACCAGCGTGCGCTCGGCGCCGAGCACGTACTGCTGCCACCACACCTGACGCAGATACGAGCGCGGGATGCTGCGCCAGGCATGCTGCGTCGTCTTGATCTCCGAGAGCAGCACCACCCCATCGCGCACCACGAGTCCATCGGGGGTGGCGAGGTGCCGCGGTTCGCCGTGCGCGTGGAACAGTCCGACACTCGGCAGGATGCCGTGCTCCGACCGCACCCACTTCGCGATCTCGGGTTCGCGGGCTCTGCCGTGCTCGGTGAACGCGTTGCCGCCGAAGCCGGTGCCGAGCAGCTTCTCCATCGCCACGGCCTGCAGGGCGCGCTCGCTGGTGAAGCGTGCGACGTCGGTGCCGGTGACGCCCCGGGCGCGTGCCTTCAGTCACGCGAAGCGGTCGTCCGCCCGCGCGACCAGCCTCGACCGGAAGTCGGGCTCCCAGAGATCGAGCTGCGGGTGGGCGAGCGTCACCCCTCCATTGTGCGGTGAGCCGCGACATCCACCGCGCCTGCCACACTGAGGGTATGAGGATCGCGGTCACCGGCGGCAACGGCAAACTCGGGCGTGCGACGGTCGCGGGGCTGCGAGCGGCGGGGCACGAGGTGATCGTGCTCGATGTCGCCGGCGCCGACCGGCAGGCGTTCACCCGGGTCGACCTCACCGACTACGGGCAGGTCGTGGACGCTCTGGCGGGCGTCGACGACAGGCATGCCGGACTGGATGCCGTCGCCCACCTCGCCGCGATCCCCGCGCCCGGCCTGTGGGCTGACTCAGCGACGTTCCACCACAACATGTCGGCGACGTTCAACGTCTTCCAGGCCTGCCGACGGCTGGGCATCACGCGCATCGCATACGCATCCAGCGAGACCGTGCTCGGGCTGCCGTTCGCCGCACCACCCCCATACGTGCCGCTCGACGAGGAGTACGACACCCGCCCCGAATCGGTGTACTCGCTGGTCAAGCACCTCGAGGAGGAACTCGCCCGCAAGCTGGTGCGCTGGGACCCGGAGCTGTCGATCTCCGCGCTCCGCTTCTCGAACGTGATGGACGCCGAGGACTACGACGCGTTCCCGGCGTTCGACGCCGACGCCTCGCTGCGCGCCTGGAACCTGTGGGGCTACATCGACGCCCGCGACGGTGGCGAGGCGGTGCGGCTCGCGCTCGAGACCGGGGCGCCGGGGTTCGAAGCGTTCAACATCTTCGCGGCCGACACCGTCATGTCGAGGTCGTCGGCCGAGCTGCTCGCCGAGCGGTTTCCCGGCGTCGAGGTGCGGGTCGAGCTCAGCGGGCACGAGTCGCTGACCTCGACCGCGAAGGCACAGCGACTCCTCGGCTGGCGGGCGCGTCATAGCTGGCGCGACGCCCGCTGATGCCAGACTGACGCGGTGACCACCCGAAGTCGCGCCGCGCTGCTGTGCGCTCTCGTCGCCGCCGCGTTCGTCGCCCCCCATGCGGCTCAGGCCTCAGTCGGCTCCGTCCCTCCCGAGGTTGCGGCATACGCGACCGACCCGAAAGGTCTGCTCGCCCGACTCGACGAACTCTTCGGGCTGGATGCCACCGGCGGCGGCATCGCGTTCGACGAGACCGCCAAGGCCGGGCAGCTCAACCGGGCCTTCGCCTTCACCGACGCGTACCTCAACGGTGAGACTACCGAGACGCCGATCCAGCTGGTCAACGAGTGGACCGCGCCGATCACCATCGCCGACGAACCGGTCGGTCTCGCGCTGATCTGGATCAACCAGACCACCATCGACCCCGAACTCGCGGACTTCACGGCCGATCCCACACTCGCGACCGCGCTCGCCGAGGTGCCCGCCGACGTCACGCTTGTCCACGACGCCGATCGCAGCGCCTGGTTCACCCTGGTCGAAACCGAGCTGACACCGCTCGTACCCGGTAGTTCGGGTGTGACGGCGCCGATCTCGCTCGAGGACTACCAGCAGCGATTGTTGGATGCCTCGGCACAAGCACCGACGCAGGAACCGGCATCCTCGGTGACCACCCTGTCGATCGTGGTGATTGTCGCATCGCTGCTCGTGATCGCGGCGGTGCTGCTCGTGCCTGTCGTCCGGCAGCGGCGCCGCGCCGCCACTGCCCCCGTTGAGGACCCGCTTCAACCCGGACCGAAGCCCGAGTGAGGGCGCCCGGCGGCACGTGCGGACGTTCTCGACGGCGATCAGCTGACTTTGTCGGTGACGTGACCCTGTTTGATGGTCAGCCGCCGCTCGGCGCGCTTCGCCACCGCCGAGTCGTGGGTGACGATCACCAGGGTGAGTCCGCGTTCGCGCCAGAGCGACTCGAGCAGATCCATGATCTCGTCGCGAGTGTCTTCGTCGAGGTTTCCGGTTGGCTCGTCCGCCAGCAGCACATCGGGTTCCTTCGCCAGCGCTCGGGCAATCGCCACGCGCTGTTGCTGGCCGCCGGAGAGCTCGCCCGGTCGATGGTGTGCGCGATCACCGAGGCTCACCTGGTCAAGGGCGGCGAGCGTCCGGGATCGTCGCTCGGCCGCCGACATGGCCAGAGGCGCAAGCGCCGTCTCGACGTTCTCCTGCGCGGTGAGCGTCGGGATGAGGTTGAACCCCTGGAACACGAATCCGATCTCCTTCGCCCGAAACGAGGCGAGCCGGGCATCGGGCAGTGACGACAGTTGGGCCTCGCCGAGAGTCACCGTGCCAGAGGTCGGCTTCTCGAGCGCCCCGAGCAGCTGCAGCAGCGTCGATTTACCGCCACCGGTCGGTCCCTGGATCGCGACGAACTGACCGGCCGGGATCTCGAGGTTCACGTTCTCGAGCGCCGTGATGGTGCGCGATCCCTGCCGGTAGGTGCGCCCGACGCCGCTGAGCCGGTAGGCCGAACCGTGCGGCGCGACGGACCTGACCTCGCGCGTGCCGGTCGTGGAGTTGGTGATGGTGCTCATGCTGCACTCCTCAGTGCTTCGGCCGGCCGGAGCCGGGCGGCGCGCCATCCACCGATCACGCCGGCCAGGAGGCCGCCGAGCACGGCCAGGGCGACCGCGATGAGGATGACGCTGATGGTGATGGGTGCCTGGAGCGCGACCTCGGCGGTCATGCTGCCCGACGCGGCGCCGGTTGGGCCGCCGCCGGTTGGGCCCTCGCCGGCTTCACCGCCGAAGATGTTGCCGAACACCGAACTCGTGTTCGTGATCGCAGAGAACGTCGGCGCAATGAGGTTGATCATCAGAATGCCCCCGAGCCCCACCGCGACGCCGATCGCACCGCCGATGACGCCCTGCACGAACGACTCGCCGGCGACCTGGCGCACCACGCGACCATTGGTCCAGCCGATGGCCTTGAGCGTCCCGAACTCACGCGTCCGGCGCGTGACGCCGGAAATGGTGAACAGGATCGCGAGCAGGAATGCCGCCGCGAGCACGAGTGCGCTCAGCCAGGTGCCGAGATTGGCGATCAGCGCCGCTGCAGAGGACAGCGAACCGGTGATGCTCGAGGCGAGGTCCGCCTGCGTGCTCACGGTCGCGTCGGGCAGTGACCTCTTGAGCTCGCCAGCGACCGCCGCGACCCGATCGGCGCTCACGGCTTGCACAGCCACGGTCGAGATCTGCCCGTCGAGGGCGGCGAGGGTCTGGGCGGTGTCGAGCGGAAGATAGACGTTCGCGAGGGTGGTCGCGTTCTGCGAGGTGGATGCCACGATGCCGACCACCTTGACCTGGGACTGGGCCACCGTGATGGTGTCACCGACCGCGAGCGACGCGGAGGTCGCGTAGGTCTCGTCGAGCACCGCGACGAGCTGCCCGGAATCGGAACTCGTGAGCAGACGCCCATCGACGAGTCGGCTGGCCGTAAGCGGGCCGATCTTCGCACCGGCGTCGAGGCCGACAACGCTGAAGGTGGTCACGTCGAACTGACCACCCTCGAACTGATGCGGCCCTTCGCCCCCTTCGGCAGGGGCGGCGGGAACGGCCGGCAGCGCACCGTTGAGCGTGGTGTTGGTGAGGCTGAGGTATCCGGTGGCGGCGGCGACACCGTCGGCACCGAGGGCGGTGTCGACTACCGCGGCATCCATCGTCGGACTGCCGAAGCCCGCGGCCAGCACGGAGCGGTTCAGCTGGGTCGATCCGTCAGCGGCCGCTCCTTCGCCCGCCTCGAACAGGAACTGCGGTCCCTCGCCCTGGCCCTGCGGGGGCACGATCGGCGTCTGAGTCACGACCACGTCGGTGCCGACACCGTAGACCGTCGAAAGCACTTGGGCCTGGGCGTCGCGCATGCCAGCTGCGACCGCGTTGACGACGATCACGAGCGCAATGGCGAGGGCGAGCCCGACAGCCACGATCGTCGTTTGCCGTCGTCGGTTGGAGAGTTCACGGAACAGGTAGGTGAAGAACATGGGCGCGACGCTATGGACGCCGACTTTCCACTTCGTATCCGTCGCATCGGAAAACGCTGTGAATCGGGTGACTCAGCGTGCACAGGGTCAAAGCACAGTGCATTGATAGGGACGAGGGAAGAATGGGACGATGTTCGCTCCTCACCGAACGACGCCGCTTGCTCGAGCCGACGGCTCCGCTGTGCGCGCGGTCGTGGTCGACGACGAGGACTCCCTCACCGACTTGCTCGCGATGGCGCTGCGGTACGAGGGGTGGGACGTGAAGCTCGCCTCCGACGGGCAGCGCGCGCTCAGCGTCATCCGTGAGCACCAACCCGACGTCGTCGTGCTCGACGTCATGTTGCCCGACATCGACGGACTGACCGTGCTCTCTCGGCTACGGGCTGACGGCAATCAGGTGCCCATCTTGTTCCTCACCGCGAAGGACACGGTGGATGATCGCATCGCGGGTCTTACCGTCGGTGGTGACGATTACGTGACCAAACCGTTCAGCCTCGAGGAACTTGTGGCTCGACTGCGGGCGCTCATCCGGCGCTCGAGCATCACGCTCGCAGCAGCCCAGGGCTCTCGCCTCATCGTCGGCGATCTCGAACTCGATGAAGACAGCTACGAGGTGTACAGGGCCGGCACACCCGTCGAGCTGACAGCGACCGAGTTCGAACTGCTGCGGTTCCTCATGCGCAACCCGCGCCGAGTACTGAGCAAAGCACAAATACTAGACCGGGTGTGGCGCTACGACTTCGGGGGCCGGTCGAGCGTCGTCGAGCTCTACGTCTCCTATCTGCGGAAGAAGATCGATGCCCTCGGGCCCGGCATGATCCACACCGTGCGCGGTGTCGGGTACATGATCAAGCCCGCTGGATGACGCCCGCCATGCTCGCGCGACCGATGACCCTACGGCGGCGGCTCGTGCTCGGCACGCTCGCCCTGCTCGCGGCGGTCATGCTGGTGATCGGCGTGTTGAGCGTCGTCGCCGCCCGTGGACTGCTCATCGAGCGCCTCGACGACCAGCTCGCGGCAGCCACGAATCGCTCTCAGGGCCGGTTCGACGCCGACGAACCCAGCCGCGCCGGCGGGCTTCCGCCCATCGACGCCGTGCTGGCGTTGCCCGGACAGCCGACGGGCACCGTCGCGGCGCTCGTGAGCGACGGGATGGTGGAGGCAGCAGCGGTGCTGAATCCGGACGGACGCGCCGAGCTCCTACCGTCCGCGATCACCGAGCGGCTTCTCGCCGTCGAGATCGATCAGCCGCCGCGAACTGTCGAGTTGCAAGGTCTTGGCCCGTTCCGGGTCGTCGCGGTATCGCAGCATGGCGGCGAAGTGCTCATCGTCGGTCTGAGCTTGGCCGAGGTGGATGCGACCGTGGTGCAGCTCGCAACGCTCATCGGCAGCATCGGGCTCGTCGGCCTGCTCGCGGCCGGACTGGTCGGTGCGCTCGTCGTGCGCCTTGCGCTGCGCCCGCTCGACCGGGTCGCTGCCACCGTGACGCGGGTTGCGGAGCTGCCGTTGGATCGCGGGGAGGTCGCGCTCGCCGAGCGCGTCCCGGCGATGGACGCGCATCCGGGAACGGAGGTCGGACGGGTCGGCGCTGCTCTCAACGCGATGCTCGAGCACGTGGCATCCGCGCTCGCCGCGCGACAGGCCAGCGAGCAGCGGGTGCGCACCTTCGTCGCCGACGCCAGCCATGAGCTCAGAACACCGCTCGCCTCGATCCGCGGCTACTCGGAGCTCACCCGTCGCGGCGGTCACGAACTGCCCGAGGACATCGTGCACGCCATGAGCCGCGTCGAATCGGAGTCGATGCGCATGACTGCACTCGTCGAGGATCTCCTGCTGCTCGCGCGACTGGATGACGGTCCGCAGCTGGCCAGGAATCCAGTAGACCTGTCCCGACTGGTGGTGGATGCCGTCAGCGACGCCCGTGCCTCCGGCCCCGACCACGACTGGCGCATCGACCTGCCCGATGAGCCCGTGATCGTGCACGGCGATGGACCGAGGCTCACCCAGGTGATCGCGAACCTGCTCGCCAACGCACGCGTGCACACGCCGGTCGGCACGACCGTCACGACATCCGCCCGTCGTGAAGGCGGCGACGCTGGCTCCCAGGTCGTGCTCACCGTGCACAACGACGGTCCCGCCATCGACCCCGGGCTCCTGCCGAAGGTGTTCGAGCGCTTCGTGCGCGGCGACGGCTCGCGCACCAGGGCGACGGGCGGTACGGGGCTCGGGCTTGCGATCGTCAACGCGGTGGTCGAGGCGCACGGCGGTCGCGTGGAGGTTCGGAGCACGCCGGGCAACACCGAGTTCCGGGTGATCCTCCCGGCCACCAGATAGCGCACAACACTGGCGAGTCCGCCGACCGTTTGCCGCCGGTCCCCGCGGCACGTAGACTGTTCGGAGCCAAAGACCGCAGGTCATCGGCGTGGGTGCTTTCTCACGACGATCCAAGTGTTGCGACAGCAACGGCCAGCGCAGGTGTGTGAAGCTTCAGTTCAGCTCCGTGCGTCTGCGTTCGTGCAGCACAGCCGGAGCTTTTTTCTTGCGCCGGTGGTTTGGCGAACCAACCACTATGTAGGGAGCACCATGGCGAACAAGGAAGCATCGGTCGCCGAGCTCACGGAGAAGTTCCGGAGCTCGAACGCCGTTCTGCTGACCGAGTACCGCGGTCTCACCGTCGCCCAGCTCAAGCAGCTGCGCACGTCGATGAGTGCCGACGCGACGTACGCCGTGGTGAAGAACACGCTCACGAAGATTGCGGCCAACGCTGCGGGGATCTCGTCGTTCGACGACAGCCTCGCCGGTCCATCCGCGATCGCCTTCGTTCACGGTGACACCGTCGCCGTGGCCAAGACGCTGCGTGACTTCGCCAAGGCGAACCCTCTGCTGGTCGTCAAGAGCGGATACCTCGACGGTAACCCGCTCTCGGCCGACGAGGTGCGTAAGCTCGCCGACCTCGAGACCCGGGAGGTGCTCCTCGCGAAGTTCGCGGGAGCCGCCAAGGCCTCGCTGTTCGGTGCCGCTTACCTGTTCAATGCTCCGCTCGCTCAGGCCGCCCGCGCGGCCGACGCGCTGCGGCAGAAGCAGGAGACCGCGCAGTAGTCGCGGCCCCGATTATCCAAGAAACTAAGGAGAACCATCATGGCCAAGCTCACCGCTGATGAGCTCATCGACGCGTTCAAGGAGCTCACGCTCATCGAGCTGAGCGACTTCGTCAAGAAGTTCGAGGAAACCTTCGAGGTCACCGCCGCCGCTCCGGTCGCCGTTGCCGCCGCGCCTGCGGTCGGCGGTGCCGGTGGCGCCGAGGAGGTCGAGGAGAAGGACTCGTTCGACGTCGTGCTCGAAGCCGCCGGGGACAAGAAGATCCAGGTCATCAAGGAGGTGCGCACCCTCACCAGCCTCGGCCTCGGTGAGGCGAAGGCTCTCGTTGACGGCGCGCCGAGCACCGTGCTCGAAGGTGCCAACAAGGAGGCCGCCGACAAGGCGAAGGCCCAGCTCGAAGAGGCTGGCGCAACCGTCACCCTCAAGTAGCACCTGCTGCAAGCGAAAGGGCGGCGCTCCGACTGGAGCGGCGCCCTTTGGCGTTCGTACCCACGTGGCATCCGATAACCAGTCGTATCCCATGTCGGCCGGTGACGCGTGCACGACGCCGAGGGATCAGGTGCTCGGTGTCGTGCGATGGCTCGGGCGCGCGGAACGCGACCGGACCCGCTACCGATCCTAGCGGTCCCCCAAAAGGCGGACACTCCGAAGACCGTGACGAAATCGTGTTCGGAGCGGTCACCGCAAGCGCTTGCTCTCGCGCGCGTACTGCCCTAGCGTGAGAACGAACCGGTTCCCTGACCGGTCATCCCGCACCAAGGGGCCCGACGGCAACCGGGTCACCTCAACGAAGAGGAGAGCTATGAGCATCACCAAGAAACGCCGCCTGCTCGTTCCGATCGCAGGGTCAATGTTGGTCGCCCTCGGCCTGGCGGCCTGCGTGGGCGATCAAGCAGCGAACACCACCGGTGTCGACTGCAGCCCCTATGAGGCATACGGCACGTTCGAGGGCGAAGAGGTTTCGGTCTACGGCACCATCATCGAGGTGGAGCAAGAGCGCCTGCAGGAGTCGTGGGCCGACTTCGAGGCCTGCACCGGCATCACCGTCGCCTACCAGGGCACACAGGAGTTCGAAGCTCAGGTGCGCGTGCTCGTCGACGGCGACAACGCACCCGACCTGGCGATCTTCCCCCAGCCCGGTCTGTTCGCCACGTTCGCCGACAGTCTAGTGGCGCCGCCGCAGAGCGTCGTCGACAACGCGACCCAGTACTGGTCCGAGAGCTGGCAGGGCTTCGGAACCATCAACGGCGAGATCATGGGTGCCCCACTGATGGCCAGCGTCAAGGGCCTGATCTGGTACTCGCCGACCGTGTGGGCTGACAACGGCTGGGAGGTGCCGACCACACTCGCCGAGCTCGACGCGCTGAGCGCCGAGATCGCCGCCAGCGGGACTATGAAGCCCTGGTGCGCAGGTTTCAGCTCCGGTGAGGCCAGCGGATGGCCGGGCACCGACTGGATCGAGGACTACGTGCTGCGACTGCAAGGTCCCGACGTGTACGACCAGTGGGTCAGCAACGAGGTCAAGTTCAACGACCCACGCATCGTCGAGGCGTGGGATGCCGCGGGCGCGATCCTGAAGAACCCGGACTACGTCAACGGTGGCTACGGTGACGTTCGGTCGATCAACGACATCACGTTCAACGAAGGCGGCTGGCCCGTGCTCGACGGACAGTGCGCCATGCACCACCAGGCCTCGTTCTATGAGGGCCTGTGGCCGGAGGGTACGACCGTGGCCGAGGACGGCGACGTCTGGGCATTCGTGATGCCGGGCACCGAGGCTGGAGCATCCGCGGTTACGGGCGGCGGCGAGATCGTCGGCGCGTTCAGCGACAGCCCCGCCACCCAGGCGGTGCAGACGTACCTGTCCAGCCCGGAGTGGGCTAACAGCCGCGTCTCGCTCGGCGGTGTCGTCAGCGCCAACAACGGCGTCGACCCGGCGAACGCGTCCAGCGCACTGCTGGGCTCGGTGATCGAGACGCTGCAGGACCCGAACACCACGTTCCGCTTCGACGGCTCCGACCTCATGCCGGGCGCCGTGGGATCGGACTCGTTCTGGAAGGGCGTGGTGGCCTGGATCGCGGGTCAGGACACGCAGACCACCGTCGACAATATCCAGAACAGCTGGCCTGCTAGCTGATACCCGGTGACAGCACTGGGGCCGCCCGGTTGACGCCGGCGGCCCCGGTGCTGCATCGTCAGTACAACGACCCCTCACCGTCGAGAGGACTCCCGCGTGACCACCGCCGATCTGATCAGCAAGATCATCCAGGTTCTGCTCGCACTCGCGATCTTCGCGGCGGCGGTCGGACTCATCCTCTTTCTCATCGACCGCGCCCCCAAGCGCGGCAAGGATTACTGGCAGCTCGTCGGGTTCCTTCTCCCGGCGTTCGTGCTGTTGGCCGCCGGGCTCATCTACCCGGCCGTCCGCACCACCACCTTGGCGTTCTTCGATTCGGCGGGTGGTTTCATCGGCTTGGACAACTTCGTCTGGGCGTTCACACAGCCGGCCGGGCTGATCTCGTTGAGGAATACCCTGATCTGGGTGGTGCTCGTACCGCTGTTGTCGACCGCATTCGGTCTCGCCTACGCGATCTTCATCGATCGGTCCAGAGGTGAGAAGGCCTACAAAGCGCTGGTGTTCATGCCGATGGCCATCTCGTTCGTCGGTGCGGGCATCATCTGGCGGTTCGTCTACGAGTACCGGCCCGCGGACGCTGACCAGATCGGTCTGCTCAACCAGATCGTCGTGAGCTTCGGTGCAGAGCCGGTGCGCTGGCTGCAGGAGGCGCCCTGGAACACCTTCTTCCTGATCGTGGTGATGGTCTGGATCCAGACCGGCTTTGCCATGGTGGTGCTGTCGGCGGCGATCAAGGGTGTGCCTGCCGAGCAGGTCGAGGCCGCGCAGTTGGACGGCACCAACGCCTGGCAGCGGTTCCTCAACGTCACTGTCCCCGGCATCCGGGGCGCCCTGGTGGTGGTGGTGACCACCATCTCGATCGCCACGCTGAAGGTGTTCGACATCGTCAGAACGATGACCGCCGGCAACTTCGAGACCTCGGTCGTCGCGAACGAGATGTATACGCAGGCATTCCGGGCCGGCGAGGACGGTCGCGGGGCTGCGCTCGCGGTCATCCTCTTCGTCATGGTCGTGCCGATCGTGATCTACAACGTGCGCGTGCTGCGCCAGAACCGGGAGGTTCGCTAGCCATGACCGCCACGACTCCCGAGATCCCGTTCAACCCGGATCGAGTAGCGCTCGCCGAGACCACGAAGACCGGTCGCGTCAAGCGACGCCTCACGTCTCGCACCGCGACGATCGCGTCACTGGTCATCGCCGTGCTGTGGACGATCCCCACCGCCGGGCTGTTCATCTCGTCGTTCCGCCCCGAGCAGGAGATCAAGACCAATGGCTGGTGGACCATCTTCACCAACCCGGGCTTCACCCTCGACAACTACGCCGAGGTGCTGCTGTCCCCGTCGAGCACTGCGCCGCAACTCGGCGGCTACTTCGTCAACTCGCTGGCGATCACCATCCCCGCGACGGTCTTCCCGCTCGTGCTCGCGTCGATGGCCGCCTACGCGTTCGCCTGGATCAAGTTCAAGGGCTCCGGTCCGCTGTTCGTGCTGATCTTCGCGCTGCAGGTCGTGCCGCTGCAGATGGCGCTGATCCCCTTGCTGCAGATGTTCTCCGCGTTTTTGCTGCCGGCCCAGCGCGCGCTGAACGCGGCGGTACCGATTATCCCCGACGAGACCTACGCACCGGTGTGGATCGCCCACACCATCTTCGCGCTGCCACTGGCGATCTTCCTGCTCCACAACTTCATCTCCGAGATTCCCGGCGACGTCATCGAAGCTGCTCGGGTGGACGGCGCCAGCCACAGCCAGATCTTCTTCCGCATCGTGGTGCCGCTGGCCCTGCCGGCGATCGCGTCGTTCGGCATCTTCCAGTTCCTCTGGGTGTGGAACGACCTGCTGGTCGCCCTGATCTTCTCCGGCGGAACGGCGGATGTCGCGCCGCTGACCCAGCGTCTCGCCGAGCTCACGGGCTCGCGAGGCCAGGAGTGGCAGCGACTTACCGCCGCGGCCTTCGTGTCGTTGGTCATCCCGCTGATCGTGTTCTTCAGCCTGCAGCGGTACTTCGTGCGAGGGCTGCTCGCTGGGTCGACGAAGGGGTAGCTGCCCAGAGCGAACACGTGAACCCCGATCTGCGGCCAGCCGTAGGGTGAACGCATGAGCATGGGCGGTGGGGGACGCGGTCGCGGTGGCAGGGGCCTCGGCGACGCCGACGCTCAAGCTCAGCGCGAGGCCAACGCCAGCGCGCCGCGCATCCCGAACCTCCTGCGCCGAATCGCCGACCTGTTCGCGCCGCATCGCACGGCCCTGATCCTCACGATCGCGCTCGTGCTCATCAGTGCGGGCATGAGTGTGCTGCCGCCCCTGCTGACGAAACAGGCGTTCGACGAGGGGCTGTTCCCGCCGAGCGGCTCGCCGAACGTGCCGGTGCTGGTGCAGCTGGTCGCGATCATGGTGGCCCTGTGGGTCGGCTCGGCCGCGCTCGGCGTGTGGCAGACCTATCTGACAGCCACCGTCGGCAACAAGGTCATGGGCGCGTTGCGGGTGCGGCTCTTCGGCCACCTCCAGGCGATGGAACTCGCGTTCTTCACCCGGACCAAGACCGGGGTCATCCAGTCGCGGCTGCAGAACGATGTCGGCGGCGTGGCCGGCGTGCTCAGCAACACGGTTTCGAGCGTCATCGGCAATACCGTCACCGTGATCGCCGCATTCGTCAGCATGCTGCTGCTGAGCTGGCAACTCACCCTCGTCGCTGTGGTGCTGCTGCCGATCCTCGTCATCGCGCAGCGTCGGGTCGGTCAGGTGCGCGCTCGCATCGCGACGAAGACGCAGGAGTCGCTGTCAGACATGACGGCCATCACGCAGGAGGCGCTCAGTGTCTCGGGCATCCTGCTCGCGAAGAGCTTCAATCAGCAGACGGCCGAAACCGGGCGCTACACCGCAGAGAACGAGAACCAGATACTGCTACAGGTCAGGCAGCAGATGAGCGGGCAGTGGTTCTTCGCGACGGTCGGCATCTTCCTCTCGGTCATCCCGGCGGTCATCTATGTGGTCGCCGCGTTCCTGATCACAGGCGGGGTGGATGTCACGGCCGGCACCATCGTCGCGTTCACCACCGTGCAGGCTCGCCTGATGTTCCCGCTCATGGGTCTGCTGCGGATAGCACTCGACCTGCAGACCTCGTCGGCGCTGTTCGCCCGCATCTTCGAGTACCTCGACCTGGTGCCTGCCATCACCGACGAGCCGGATGCGCACCCAGTCCGCCCGGCTCGACTCGGCGAGGTGTCCTTCGAGGGCGTCACGTTCCGATATCCGGATGCTCCGGCCGACGCGCGGCCGACCCTCGACGACGTGAGCTTCAGCATCGAGCAGGGGCAGTTCGCCGCCTTCGTGGGGCCGTCGGGCGCGGGCAAGACCACGATCGGCTATCTCATTCCGCGGCTGCACGACGTGACATCCGGCCGCGTGCTGTTCGCGGGGGATGACGTGCGCGACCTCGATCAGGATTCGCTGGTTCGTCATATCGGCATCGTGAGTCAGGAGACGTACCTGTTTCACGCGAGCATCGCCGACAATCTGCTGTACGCCAAGCCCGATGTCGGCATGGACGAACTGATCGCGGCGGCGCGGTCGGCGAACATTCACGAGACGATCGTGTCGTTCCCCGATGGGTACGACACCGTGGTCGGCGAGCGCGGATACCGGCTCTCAGGTGGCGAGAAGCAGCGCATCGCGATTGCGCGGGTGCTGCTCAAGGATCCTGCCGTGCTCATTCTCGATGAGGCCACGAGTGCGCTGGACACCGTCTCGGAGCGGATCGTGCAAACGGCGATCGACCAGGCATCCCGCGGACGCACCACCATCGCGGTCGCGCACCGGCTGTCGACCATCGTGGGTGCGGACGTCATCTTCGTCGTCGACGCGGGCCGCATCGTCGAGCGCGGAACGCATCGCGAGCTCGTTGGGGCGGATGGCGTCTACGCCCGGCTGTTCGCGGAGCAGATCGCGGCGGTCGACGCCTGAGCGGTTCGAGCGCCGCGCGTAGGCCTCGCCCTGGGTGCGCGCTTGCCGCGTGCCGTTCCCGTGGGTGCTCGTGCTGCGCGCACCCTTCCCCTGGGTGCTCGTGCTGGGCGCGCACCCTTCCCCGGGCACTCGCGCAATTCAGGTTCCGTTCCTGAGTTCGGTCGGGGTGAATGGCGATCACATGTGCAGTCGGCAACCCCAGGCGCGGGCCTTTGAGCCTGCGCACACAACGCGTCCTGAGCCCAGGATGCGCGCGTGGAAGTGGTGACCGAAGTCTTGGCCGTGGCGATGTGAGTCGCTCGGCAATTGATGGTGGAGCTACTTCGCCTCGCGGGGTCGAAACTGGCGCAAGGGCGCTCCCAGCGCCCACTCTCGGTTCCGGTATTCAGGAGAACGTCCTGAGTAACGCGAGCGAACATGAATGAACTCCGGTGTCGGTCGCAACTCGGCGACGGAAGGAGCCAAGCGCAACTCGGCGACGGAAGGAGCCAAGCGCAACTCGGCGACGGAAGGAGCCAAGCGCAACTCGGCGACGGAAGGAGCCAAGCGCAACTCGGCGACGGAAGGAGCCAAGCGCAACTCGGCGACGGAAGGAGCCAAGCGCGACTCAGCGGTGGAAGGAGCCGAGCGCAGCTCGGCGACGGCAGGCGTCGGCCGCTCGCTCAGCGACAGCGGGCGTCGGTCGGCGACCAGCGCACGCGCGAGAGCGACAAAGCGTCAGTGATGACAGGTCATCAGCGGCGATGCAGCCCCGGAGTCGACCAAGGGCAGCGACCGCGAACTGGAGTACACACGCGTAACGCCCACGGCGCCCGACTACCCTTGATCGCGTGAGAATTGCGAACTCGATCATCGATCTGGTCGGCGACACGCCGCTCGTGAGGCTGAACAGCGTCACCGAAGGCATCGACGCCACCGTGCTGGTCAAGGTCGAGTACTTCAACCCCGGCGGCTCGTCGAAGGACCGCATCGCGACGCGCATCATCGACGATGCCGAGGCCAAGGGGCTCCTCAAGCCCGGTGGCACCATCGTCGAGCCGACCAGCGGCAACACCGGCATCGGCCTCGCGCTGGTCGCGCAGCAGCGCGGCTACCGCTGCGTATTCGTGCTACCCGACAAGGTCGGCGAGGACAAGCGCAACGTGCTGCTGGCCTACGGCGCCGAGATCGTCGTCACGCCGACCGCCGTCGCGCCCGAGAGCCCCGAGTCGTACTACAGCGTCAGCGACCGGCTGGTTCGCGAGATCGAGGGCGCCTACAAGCCCGACCAGTACTCCAACCAGAACGGACCTGCGAGCCACTACGAAACCACCGGTCCGGAGATCTGGCGCGACACCGATGGCACCATCACCCACTTCGTGGCCGGGGTCGGCACCGGCGGCACCATCACGGGCGTCGGGCGGTATCTCAAGGAGCGTAAGCCAGGCATCCAGATCATCGGCGCCGATCCGGAGGGCAGCGTCTTCTCCGGCGGCACCGGACGGCCGTACCTGGTCGAGGGCGTCGGCGAGGACTTCTGGCCCACCGCCTACGACGGCACCGTCGTCGACTCGATCGTCGCGTCGTCCGACGCGGAGTCGTTCGAGTACACGCGGCGGTTGGCCCGCGAGGAGGGGCTGCTCGTCGGCGGGTCGAGTGGGTTGGCCGTGGCATCCGGTCTCAAAGCGGCGCGCGACCTGGGCAGGGACGACGTCATGGTCATCCTGCTGCCCGACGGCGGACGCGGCTATCTCGGCAAGGTGTTCAACGACCAGTGGATGCGCTCGTACGGCTTCATGCCGCCGAGCGACGACCGCACGGTGGCCGACATGGTCGGCATCAAGCACGCGGATGTCTCGGGCCTGGTGCACGTGCACCCGAGCGACACGGTGCGCCACACCATCGACAAGATGCGCAAGTACGACATCTCGCAGATGCCGGTGCTCACCGCCGAGCCGCCAGTGGTGATGGGCGAGGTGGTGGGGTCGATCGACGAGAGATCCCTCATCGACGCCGTGTTCAGCGGTCGCGCGAAGCTCACTGACGCGCTCTCGGAATTCGTGCGCCCCCCGCTGGGTTTGATCGGGATGCAGGATTCGGTGGAGGCGGCGCGGGAGGCGCTCACGGCATCCGATGCCCTGCTCGTCACCAGTGGCGGCAAGCCCGCCGCCGTGGTGACCCGGCATGACCTGCTGGCGTTCCTGAGCGCCTGAACAGAGAGAGCGAATGAACCATTTCGAGACCCGCGCAATTCGCGCCGGGCAGGAATTCGACCCGACGACCGGCGCTGTCGTGCCGCCGATCTACCAGACCTCGACGTTCGTGCAAGACGGGGTCGGCGGGTTCCGCGGCGGCTACGAGTACGCGCGCGGCGGCAACCCGACCCGCGACTCTTTGCAGGAGCTGTTGGCCAGCCTCGAGGGCGGTACCGCCGCGTTCAGCTTCGCGTCGGGCCTCGCCGCCGAAGATACGCTGCTGCGCGCAACACTGAAGCCCGGCGATCACATCGTGATGGGCAACGACGTCTACGGCGGAACGCACCGACTCGTCTCCAGGGTGTTCGTGCCGTGGGGTGTGTCGATCTCGACGGTGAACATGAGCGACCTCGATGCCGTGCGCCACGCCATCCGTCCCGATGCAACGAAGGTGCTGTGGGTCGAGACGCCGAGCAACCCGTTGATGAAGATCACCGACATCGCGGCGGTCGCCGAGCTGGCGAAGCAGCACGGCATCACCGTCGTGGTTGACAACACGTTCGCGTCGCCGTACCTGCAGCAGCCGCTGTCGCTCGGCGCCGACGCTGTCGTGCACTCGACCACGAAGTACCTCGGCGGGCACTCCGACGTGCTCGGCGGTGCCGTCGTCGTCAACGACGAAGAGCTGGCGGCCACCGTCGGTTTTCTGCAGTTCGGGGTCGGGGCCGTGTCGGGACCGATGGATGCCTGGCTCACCGTGCGAGGAATCAAGACGCTGGGCGTGCGCCTCGACCGCCACTCCTCCAACGCCCAATCCCTCGCGGAGTGCCTGGTCGGGCATCCGAAGCTGGATGCGGTGTACTACCCCGGCCTGCCGGAGCACCCGGGGCACGACATCGCGGCGAAGCAGATGAGAGCGTTCGGCGGCATGATCTCGGTCGCCGTCAAGGGCGACGGCGACACGGCGAGGCGGTTCGCCGAGAGCACCGAGCTGTTCCAGCTGGCGGAGTCGCTCGGTGGCGTCGAGTCTCTGGTGTGCTACCCGTCCGACATGACGCACGCCTCCGTGCGCGGCACCGACCTCGAGGTACCCGAGAATGTGGTGCGCCTCTCGGTCGGCATCGAGCAGGTCGACGACCTGCGCGACGACCTGCTCGGGGCGCTCGACCGGCTGTAGCGCTCGACCGTCGGTAGCGGGGTTCGCTCTTCCGGAGTTTCCTGCCGCGAACTTCACCCGTTTCGCCGTCACGGCCTCTCGGGGTCGAGAACTCCGGGAAAGCGATCCCCGGGCACGCGATTCGTGCGAAATGGCGCCACGCTGGCGCGCGAAGCGCCATTTCGCACGAATCGCGGGGCGGTGCCCGGGGCGGAGGGGTTACCCGGGGCGCGGCCCGCGCGGGGTCGCGACGTGCGTCGCGCCGGTGATGGCGGCGATGATCGCCTCGTTCGTGGCGTCGCCCGCGTGGAACTCGCCGTTGTTGCGACCGAGCCGCAGCACCACGATGCGGTCGGCGACGGCCTGCACGTCGGCGATGTTGTGACTGATCAGGATGACGCCGAGCCCGCGCTCGCGCAACCGCTCGATGAGGTTCAGCACCTCGGCGGTCTGGGCGACGCTGAGCGCTGCCGTCGGTTCGTCCAGGATGACGACGCTGGGTTCGCCGATCAGCGACCGGGCGATCGCGACGGTCTGACGCTGACCGCCAGACAGCGTGGATACCGCGGCCCGCACCGAAGGGATGCGCGCGTTGAGCTCGCGCAGCAGTTGCCAGGACCGCTGCTCCATCTCGATCTTCTGCAGCACGCCGCTCTCGTGCAGTTCACGGCCCAGCCAGAGGTTGGCGACGACGTCGAGGTTGTCGCACAGCGCGAGGTCCTGGTACACGGTGGCGATCCCGAGGTCGTGGGCCTCCATGGTGCTGCTGATCGTCACCGGCTGTCCGCCGAAGGCGATGGCACCGGTGTCGGGCCGGTGCACGCCGGCGAGCACCTTGATCAGGGTCGACTTGCCCGCGCCGTTGTCGCCGACGAGAGCCACCACCTCGCCGGGGCTGACCTCGAAGTCGACGGCGGTGAGGGCACGCACGGCGCCGAAGCTCTTGCTGATCCCGCGCATGGTGAGCACGCGGTCGCGCACCTGGTCGGCCGTCGTCATCGGCTGAGCGCTCATCCGGGCCTCCTGCAGTGCATCGTAGTGCGGGTCGTCATGAGCTCAGCGGTCTTCGTTCGGCTGCCACGTTGTCGATCGCCAGGGCGAGGCATCCGAGCAGTTCTGCACGGTCGCCGAGCGCGCCCTGCACGATCTCGGGGAGGTCGGTCCCGCCGACCGGGGCCGCGCGCTCGAGCGCATGTCGCATCGGCGCGAGCAGCAGTTCGCCGGCTTCGGCGAGCTCGCCGCCGACGACGATGATGTCGGGGTCGAACAGGTTCGCGAGGCTCGCTGCGGCGATGCCGATGTGGCGGCCGGCGTCGGCGATGGCACGTCTAGCGCCGGCGTCGCCCTGTTCGGCGCGCAGCACCACGTCGCGCAACCGCTGGAATCGCGGGTCCTCGCGGAATAGGTCGAGCAGCGCGGGACCGGCGGCCAGCGTCTCGAGACATCCGCGGTTGCCGCAGCGGCAGATGGCGCCGTGCTCATCGATGGTGACGTGGCCGATCTGACCGGCGCGTCCGTTGACCCCGTGGTACGGGGAACCGCCGATGAGCAGCCCGCCGCCGATGGTGTATCCGATCCGGAGGTATGCCGCTCCACGGGAGCCGCGGGCTGCACCGTAGCGGCCCTCGGCGAGCACGCCCAGGTTCGCCTCGGTGTCGACGAAGACCGGGAGCTGGATACGGTCGGCCATGGCTTGCGCGACGGCGATCCCGTCCCAACCCCGCAGCAGGCCGGGGGTCGCGACGATGCCGGTCGCCTCGTTCACCGGTACCGGGAGCGCGATGCCGACGGCGAGGAGTCCGGAGATGGTGGTGTCGAGCGAGTCGGCCATGTCGCTGAGCAGGAGGGTTGCTCGGTCGAGCTCCCGGTCGTACTTGTGGTCGTGCGCGAGCGGGGCGTGGTGCTCGGCGACGATCGTGCGATCGACATCCGAGATTGCGACGCGCATGTGCCTGGCGGAGAAGTGCACGCCCGCGACGAGCCCGGATTGCCTGGCGAGTGTCACCTCGACCGCCCGACGTCCGCTCCGCGTGCTCGTGGAGGTCGACAGCACCCCGGTCAGCGACAGTTCCTTGACGATATTCGAGACGGTGGCCGCGGACAGGCCGGTCGCGCCGGCCAGCTCGACCTGGGTCAGGTGCCCGTGGCGCTGCAGGGACTCCACGATGCGGGCGCGGTTGGCTTCGCGCAATGAAGTCTGAGAACCCGGCGTTGGGTTGCGGCTCGCCACGGTGATCACTGTAACCCAGCCCGCAAACACTGACATCTCAAGGGATGCCCCGATCTCGCGTCGATCGGCCCAGATCACGATTCCGCAACGTTGGCTTCACTATTTGACGCCAAGGCTGTGAGGAGCTACCGTTCCCTACGAACGTTGCTCCGCGAGTGGACACGACAAGGAGGTCGGCGATGAATGCTGCGGCGAGCGCGAGCCCGACCATCCTCCAGATGCGGTCGATCACCAAGGAGTTCCCGGGGGTCAAGGCCCTCGAGAACGTCAGTCTGACCGTGCACGCCGGCGAGATCCATGCGATCTGCGGCGAGAACGGCGCGGGCAAGTCCACTCTCATGAAGGTGCTCTCCGGCGTCTATCCGTACGGCTCGTACGACGGCGATGTGGTCTACAACGGCGAGATCGTGCGCTTCCGAGACATCCGCACCAGTGAAGCGGCCGGGATCGTCATCATCCACCAAGAGCTGGCGCTGATCCCGCTGTTGTCGATCACCGAGAACATCTTCCTCGGGAACGAACCGCGCAACCGCTTCGGTGCCATCGACTGGGTCGAGGCCAAGCGCAGGGCATTCGAGCTGCTCGCCCGGGTCGGGCTCGATGACGACCCGGACGCGCTCATCAAAGACATCGGGGTCGGCAAGCAGCAGCTCGTCGAGATCGCCAAGGCGCTCAACAAGTCGGTGAAGCTGCTCATCCTCGACGAGCCGACTGCGGCGCTCAACGAGTCCGACTCGCAGCACCTGCTCGACCTGTTGCGCGGGCTCAAGGGCCGCGGCATCACGTCGATCATGATCAGCCACAAGCTCAACGAGATCGAGGAGATCGCCGACTCGATCACCATCCTGCGCGACGGCCGATCCATCGAGACGCTCGACGTTCAGGCCGACGGGGTCGATGAGGACCGCATCATCCGCGGCATGGTCGGCCGCACGCTCGAGAACCGCTTCCCGGAGCGCAACTCGAACCCTGGCGAGGTGTTCTTCGAGGTGCGCGGCTGGACGGTTCAGCACCCGCTCGCGGCCGAGCGGCTCGTCGCCAAGGGCTCGAGCTTCACGGTCCGCCGCGGCGAGGTCGTCGGATTCGCCGGTCTGATGGGCGCCGGCCGCACAGAGTTGGCGATGAGCATCTTCGGCCGCTCGTACGGCACCGTCGTCTCGGGCGAGATCATCAAAGACGGCAAGGTCCTGCGGCTGCGCAGCGTGGAAGAGGCCATCGAGGCGGGCCTGGCATATGTGAGCGAGGATCGCAAAGCGCTCGGGCTCAACCTGCTCGACGACATCAAGGCATCCATCGTCGCTGCCAAGCTCGGCAAGATCGCCAGAGGCGGTGTGGTCGACAAAGTCGAAGAGCACAACGTGTCGGAGCACTACCGCAAGAGCCTGCGTATCAAGACGCCGAACGTCGACGTCGGGGTGAACACGCTCTCTGGCGGCAACCAGCAGAAGGTGGTGCTGGCGAAGTGGATGTTCACCGACCCCGATCTGCTCATTCTCGACGAGCCGACGCGCGGTATCGACGTCGGTGCGAAGACCGAGATCTACGGCATCATCCGAGAGCTCGCAGCGGCCGGCAAGGGCGTGATCATGATCTCGTCCGAACTGCCCGAGCTGCTCGGTGTCTCAGACCGCATCTACACGATCTTCGAAGGCGCGATCACGAGCGAGATCGCCGCGGTCGATGCCGACCCGGAAACCCTCCTGCGAGGCATGACCTCTGACAGGCCCACCATCACGAGAAGAGTTCCCCAGCGATGAGTGACACAACGACGAAGAAGTCCGGCGGTATCCGCGATCTGGGCAAGATGTTCGGCGGCTCGACGTCGGCGGGCCGTCAGTTCGGCATCCTGGGCGCCCTGATCGTCATCATCATCTTCTTTCAGGTCGCGACGGGCGGTAAGACGCTCGACCCGAACAACCTGATCAACATCATCAACGGAAACGCCTACGTGCTCGTGCTCGCCGTCGGCATGGTGATGGTGATCGTGGCGGGTCACATCGACCTGTCGGTGGGTTCGGTCGCCGCATTCGTCGGGATCGTCGTCGCTCAGAGCATGTATGTCTGGGACATCCCGTGGCCGATCGCAATGCTCATCGGTCTCGCGCTCGGCGCCGTCGTCGGCGCCTGGCAGGGCTGGTGGGTCGCCTACATGGGGGTGCCCGCCTTCATCGTGACACTGGCCGGCATGCTGTTCTTCCGCGGCGCGAACCAGTTCGTGGGAAACTCGACGTCGATCCCGGTACCGCGCGAGTTCACCTTCATCGGCGGAGGTTTCCTCCCCGACCCCGACCTGGGCATCCCGTTCAACGTGCCGACCCTGCTGCTGGGCCTGGCCGTCGGTGCCGCGGTGGTATGGCTGGAGATCCGACTTCGCCGCAACCAGCGCCGCATGGGCGCGGAGAGCGCCCCGCTGTGGGTCAGCAGCGTCAAGGTCGGCGTGCTGCTCGGTGTCGTCATCTTCGCCAGCATCCTGTTCGCCTCCGGACGTGTGGGCACCAGCTTCCCGAACTCCGGCATCATCCTCGGCGTGCTCGTGCTCGTCTACTCGTTCCTCACGAACAACACCACCATCGGCCGTCATATCTACGCGGTCGGTGGCAACTGGCGGGCGGCGGAGCTCAGCGGCGTCAACATCCGCCGCGTGAACTTCTTCGTCATGGCGAACATGTCGGTGCTGGCCGCCGTCGCCGGCATGCTCTGGATCGCCCGCTCGGTCGCTTCTGGCCCCGGTGACGGTGTTGGCTGGGAACTCGACGCCATCGCGGCCGTGTTCATCGGCGGCGCCGCCGTTTCGGGCGGCATCGGTACGGTCGCGGGAGCGATCGTCGGCGGTCTGGTGATCGCGGTACTCAACAACGGCCTGCAGCTACTGTCGGTCGGCGCCGACCTCGTGCAGATGATCAAGGGCCTCGTGCTGCTGCTCGCCGTCGGCATCGACGTGTACAGCAAGCGTCAGGGGCGACCCTCGATCATCGGTCGGCTGACGCGAGGCCGCAGGTCATCCGACGACGCTACGGCCTCGCTCGGCGCTCAGACTCCCACCCCGTCACAGGGTGGGCCCCAGGAAACGGTTCGACCCAAAGACCTCACGCCAGAAGGTTGAGCGGTTTCCATCACTTCTATACGCACCAGGAAAGAGAATATCAATGAAGAAACTCATGATTGCTTCGGCGTCGATCGCGGCGGTGGCCGCGCTGACGCTGGCCGGTTGTGCGGGCCGCGCCGATACCGGTACCGGGGCAACGCCGGCGGCCGGCTTCCCCGCCGACTCGGTCATCGGTGTCGCACTGCCGGACAAGACCTCGGAGAACTGGGTGCTCGCGGGCGACCTGTTCACCACGGGTCTCACGGATGCCGGGTTCACCCCCGACGTGCAGTACGCACCGGCCACCAACACGGTCGCTGAGCAGCAGAACCAGATCACCTCGATGGTCACCAACGGCGCCAAGGTCATCATCATCGGTGCGAAGGACGGCTCGCAGCTGTCCGCACAGGTGGAGGCAGCCCGCGACGCCGGCGTCAAGGTGATCGCCTACGACCGCCTCATCCTGAACACCGAAGCGGTGGACTACTACCTCGCGTTCGACAACTTCAAGGTCGGCCAGCTTCAGGGCCAGGCTCTCCTCGATGGGCTCGCCGCCAAGTACCCCGACAAGACCGCCTTCAACATCGAGCTGTTCGCCGGTTCGCCCGACGACAACAACGCCGGCGTGTTCTTCGACGGCGCGATGAGTGTGTTGCAGCCGAAGATCGATGACGGCACGCTCACGGTGGTCTCGGGCCAGACGGCGTTCGACCAGGTCGTGACGCAGGGCTGGCTCGCCGCCAACGCGCAGAGCCGGATGGACACCCTGCTCGCGGGCAACTACCAGGGCACCGAGCTCGACGGCGTGCTGTCGCCGAACGACACTCTGGCTCGCGCGATCATCGAGTCGGTGCGCAGTGCAGGCAAGCCGCTGCCCGTCGTCACCGGTCAGGACTCCGAGGTGGAGTCGGTCAAGTCGATCGTCGCCGGTGAGCAGTACATGACCATCTACAAGGACACCCGTGCCCTGGTCGCTGCCGCGATCGAGATGGTGAAGGAGCTGCAGGCGGGCAACGAGCCCTCCGGTATCAACGACACCGAGTCGTACGACAACGGCGTCAAGGTGGTTCCGTCGTACCTGCTCGCTCCGGTCGTCGTGACCAAAGAGAACGCGGCGGACGCGTACAAGGACAACGACGCGCTGTTCCCGCTCACCCAGTAACAGCATCACAGTAAAGGCCGGTCGGGGTTCGCCCCGGCCGGCCTTTCTGGCTTCAACAGGCACGGTCGGCCACGGCTTCATGCGCATCGGAGCGCTTCACCGAGTCCGGCAGCGCCCGGACGCTCGTCAACCGCGCCGATTCGTGCCAGATGGCGCGTCCGCCAGCGGCGCAGCGCCATGTGGCACGAATCGGCTCAACCTGTCGCGTATTGCTGCCGGATTACCGGCCGGTGGTCGGGTGCGACCTCACGGAAGGGCACGCTCCACTCCGGCCGTGACCCCGTGGTCACCCAAGCGGCTTGCGCGGCGGCGCCGAGGGCGACGTACTCGGCGGGCTCCGGAACGACGAGCGGCACGTCGAACACCTGCGCCGCGATCGCCGCGACGGCGGGATTCTGAGCGGCCCCGCCGATGAGCAGGATGCGGCGGGCATCGACGCCGACCGCACGCACGGCATCCATTCCGTCGGCGAGCCCGCACAGCATCCCCTCGATCGCCGCACGCGCGAGGTTCTCGCGGGTGGTGGAGGCCAGCGTCAGGCCGGAGAGCGTCCCGGTGGCATCGGGAAGGTTCGGCGTGCGCTCGCCCTCGAAGTACGGGTGCAGCACAGCACCGCCCGATCCGGGCTGTGCGGTCAACGCGAGCCGGCCGAGCTCGTCGTGGTCGACGCCGAGCACTCGACCGACTGCGTCGAGCACCCGTGCCGCGTTGAGGGTGGCGACCAGCGGCAGGAACAATCCGCTCGCGTCGGCGAACCCGGCCACGGTGGCGCTGCCCGCCGGTCGCGGCGTCACCGCGAACACCGTGCCGCTGGTGCCGATCGAGACGACGACGTCGCCCTCGCGAGCGCCGAGCCCGAGCGCTGCTGCCGCGTTGTCGCCCGCACCCGGGCCGAAGCCGGCTGCGGGTGCCTCGCCCGGACCGAGCACCTGGGGCAGGATCGCGTCGTGACCGAGCGCGGCGATGAGCAGTTCCCGGTCGTAGTCTCCGGTGTGCGGGTTGAAATACCCGGTGCCGCTCGCGTCGGAGCGATCGGTCGTCAGTTCGCTCAGGTCAGTGCTGCCTCGCAGACGCCAGGTCAGCCAGTCGTGCGGCAGCGCGACCGCAGCCACCCGCACCGCGTTCTCGGGCTCGGCGTCGCGCAGCCAGCGCAGCTTCGTCGAGGTGAAGCTGGCCACCGGCGAGGACCCGGTGCGCTGCACGATGTCGGGGAATTCTTCAGCGAGAGCCCTCGCCGCGTGCGCCGAGCGCGTGTCATTCCACAACAGGGCGGGGCGGATGACCCGGCCCGCGTCGTCCAGAACCACCATGCCGTGCTGCTGGGCGCCGACCGACACCGCGGCCACGTCGTCGAGTCCGCCAGCCTGAGCGATCGCGAGCTGCAGCGCTCTCGACCACGCGTCCGGGTGGACTTCGGTCCCGCTGGGGTGTGCGGCGCGGCCTGAGCGCACGGTGGCGCCGGTCGAGGCATCCACGATCACGATCTTGCAGTTCTGGGTCGACGAGTCGATCCCGGCGACGAGCGCGCTGGAACTCGGAGCGAAGGTCATTTCTGACCTTCGCCGTGACGCGAGCACCGGCAGCCGGCCCGGTAGTCGGGATCTCCGCTCGACTCCGCGTTCATAACTCCTGCAAATCTGGCGGCGGTCGTTCGTGAGCCCACCGATTTCCCGGCTCGACGCGCGGTGCCCGCACGATCTGCAGGAGTTATGAACATCGTGCGCCGAGGTGCCGCGGCCGAAGGATCTGCAGGAGTCACGAGCATTGTCCCGGGGCTCACCGCGCGCCGAGCAGGTGCTCGGTCGCGAGCTGCTGCAGTCGCACGAAGCCGAAACCTCGGCCGTTGAAGTAGGCATCTGCGTCGAAGTCCTCGTAGGCGCTGCGGTCGGCCAGCAGACCCTCGTACCCATCGGGCACCGTCGGCTCAGCGAGCTCGGGCACGCGCGACGCCGCGAGCGCCTCCTGCACCTCCGGGTCGGCGCGGAACGCCGCAGCCCGCTCCTTCAGCAGCAGGTACGTGCGCATGTTGGCCGCCACCGAGTCCCAGACGCCGGTTTCGTCCTCGGTGCGGGACGGCTTGTAGTCGAAGTGGCGTGGGCCGTCGTAGCTGGGTCCGCCGTCGGGTCCGCCGTTCTCGAGCAGATCGACCAGGGCGAAGGCGTTGTGCAGGTCGCCGTGCCCGAACACCAGGTCCTGGTCGTACTTGATACCACGCTGACCGTTCAAATCGATGTGGAACAGCTTGCCCTGATACAGCGCCTGCGCAATCCCCGCCGCGAAGTTCAGCCCGGCCATCTGCTCGTGCCCGACCTCGGGGTTGACGCCGAACAGCTCCGGCCGCTCGAGTGTCTCGATGAACGCCAGCGCGTGACCGACAGTGGGCAGCAGGATGTCTCCACGCGGCTCATTCGGCTTCGGCTCAATCGCGAACCTGATGTCGTAACCGTGGTCGGTGACGAACTGCGCGAACACGTTCACCGCCTCGCGATACCGCTCCAAAGCGCTGCGGATGTCTTTGGCCGCGTCATACTCCGCGCCCTCGCGGCCACCCCACATGACGAACGTCTTCGCGCCCAGTTCCACGCCGAGCTCAAGCTGGCGCATCGCCTTGCGCATCGCGAACCTACGCACCCCGCGGTCGTTGGAGGTGAACCCGCCATCCTTGAACACCGGCGCGCTGAACAGGTTCGTGGTCACCATCGGCACGATCAGCCCGGTGTCCGCGAGCGCCTGCTTGAGGCGGTCGATCTGCTGCTGACGCTCGGCCTCGGTCGAACCGAATGTGAACAGGTCGTCGTCGTGGAAGGTGAGGCCGTAGGCGCCCAGTTCCGCAAGCTTTTCGACCGCGTGCACCACGTCGAGAGGGGCGCGGGTGGGGCCGCCGAACGGGTCGGCCCCGTTGTATCCGATCGTCCAGAGGCCGAAGCTGAATCCGTCTGCGGGGGTGGGGGTGGGCATCGTGCTCCTCATCGAACGAATGTTGCGCAGACCAACATATCGCGTTTCGTGCCGCTCACCAAGCGTTCGACGAGCGTAGCGGTCAATTCCAGGTCGGCGTGCGGTCCCGGACGGGACGCGGTGCGGTGGGCAGGCAACAGTTGAATGACGTTTCGCGAAATCGACGCGGGCGACTATCGTTCTGGACCAAGAATAGATTATGTTCTGCTAGTCAACATATGGCAGCCAGCCCGGAGGGGACAGCGCACGTCGCAGGGTCGGGGTTCCCCGTGATCCTCCCAACGTTCCGTTTCTCCTTCTGGTGCCGCACCTCAGCTGAGGTGGTGGGGACGAGTAAGCCCAGCAATCACTGAAGAAAGGACAAGGAAGTCAATGCGATTCACAAAGATCATCGCCACTGCGGCTGTCGCCGTCGTGGCCTTCGGCCTCGCCGCCTGCGCCTCCCCCGGAGCCGGGTCGAATTCGGCCGGAAGCGTCGGAATCTCGATGCCGACTCGCAGCCTCGAGCGTTGGATCAACGACGGTGAGGGCCTCAAGGCACTGCTCGAGGACGCCGGATACACCGCCGACCTGCAGTACGCGGACGACAAGTCCGATGTGCAGATCAGCCAGATCCAGAACCAGATCGCCTCGGGCGTCGACATCCTGGTCATCGCCGCTATCGACGGCGAGTTGCTTGCCCCGGTGCTCGAGGAGGCCGCGGCGCAGGAGATCACGGTCATCGCCTACGACCGGCTCATCAACGGAACCGAGAATGTCGACTACTACGCGACGTTCGACAACTACAAGGTGGGCCAGCTCCAGGGCCAGTTCATCGAGGAGCAACTCGGCCTCGCCGACGGTGCCGGCCCGTTCAACCTCGAGCCGTTCGCTGGTAGCCCAGACGACAACAACGCGAAGTTCTTCTTCTCGGGTGCGTGGGATGTTCTGCTCCCTTACGTCGAGAGCGGCCAGCTGGTCGTTCCGTCGGGCAAGTCCCCTGCCTCGAACGAGGACTGGGCCAGCATCGGAATCCTCGGTTGGAAGTCCGATTCGGCCCAGGCCGAACTCGACAACCGCATCGCGTCGTTCTACTCCGGCGGCGAGAAGATCGACGTCGTGCTCTCCCCGAACGACAGCCTCGCGCAGGGCATCGCCGCCTCGCTGACGACGGCGGGCTACATCCCGGGCGAGGACTGGCCGCTGCTCACCGGACAGGATGGCGACAAGGCGAGCGTGGTGAACATTCTCGACGGCAAGCAGTCCATGACGGTCTGGAAGGACACGCGCGTTCTCGGCGAGGTCGTCTTCGGTTTCATCGAGGCGATCCTGGCTGGCAACGAGCCCGAGATCAATGACACCGAGACGTATGACAACGGTGTGAAGGTCGTGCCGTCGTTCTTGATCACGCCGGAGGTCGTTGTGGCGGACACGGTGCAGGAGAAGCTCATCGACTCCGGGTTCCTTCAGGCATCAGACGTCGGTCTGTAGGGCCGACCGAGCTACTAGATTCAAACTGGTTCATCACAGAGTTGGCGCTCCTCGAGCAATCGGGGGCGCCAACTCTGTGGGTGATTGCTCGAAGGGGAGTCCGCGATGTCCACGATTCTGGCTATGCGAAACATCACCAAAGACTTCGATGGTGTGCGTGCCCTCGACGACGTCGAGCTCGAAGTCGAGCGCGGTCAGATTCATGCCATCTGCGGCGAGAACGGTGCAGGCAAGTCGACGCTCATGAAGGTACTGAGCGGGGTCTACCCGGTCGGAAGCTACGGTGGGGTCGTCGAGTTCGAGGGTAAGGAGGCCGCCTACCGCACGATCAACGATTCTGAGGCCGACGGGATCGTCATCATTCATCAAGAACTCGCGCTCAGTCCCTTTCTGTCGATCGCCGAGAACATCTTCCTCGGCAACGAGCGAGCCGAACGCGGTGTCATCGACTGGGACAAGACCAACCTCGAGGCTCGGATGCTCCTTGCTCGCGTCGGCCTCGACGAAAACCCCGCCACCCGGATCGTCGAACTCGGCGTAGGCAAGCAACAGCTCGTCGAGATCGCCAAGGCGCTGTCGAAACGGGTCAAGCTCTTGATTCTGGATGAGCCCACCGCTGCGCTCAACGATGAAGACTCCGCGCACCTGCTCGACCTCATCAACAGCCTGCGCAGTCAGGGCATCACCTCGATCATCATCAGCCACAAGCTCAAAGAGATACGTCGCATCGCCGACACCGTGACGATCCTGCGCGATGGCAAGACCATCGAGACATTCTCGATGAAGGAATCGAACGCGACCGAGGGGCGGATCATCAAGGCGATGGTGGGTCGTGATCTCGATCACATCTTCCCACCTCGCACTCCTGACATCGGCGACGAGCTCTTCCGTGTGGAGAATTGGACCGTTCACCATCCGATTGACACGGGGCGCGTCGTCGTCGATAACGCCTCGTTCACCGTTCGCGCGGGCGAGATCGTCGGTTTCGCCGGGCTCATGGGTGCGGGGAGGACAGAACTCGCGATGAGCATCTTCGGCCGTTCATACGGCACGGATATCTCCGGCTCGGTGTTCAAGGGCGGCAAGGAGATCTCGGTGCGCACGGTCGATGAAGCGATCCGGAACGGCCTGGCATATGCCACCGAGGATCGCAAGCGGTACGGACTGAACCTCCTCGGCGGTATCGCCATCAACATCACGGCAGCGGCGCTCGGCAAGCTCTCCAAATTCGGCATCGTCGACCGTTTCAGCGAGAACACCGTCGCGGAAGGATTCCGCAAGCAGATGAAGATTCGAGCCGCCAGCGTCTCCATCCCGACGGGCAAGCTTTCCGGTGGCAATCAGCAAAAAGTCGTGCTCAGCAAATGGATATTCTCGGGCCCTGACGTCCTCATCCTCGATGAGCCGACACGCGGCATCGACGTCGGTGCGAAGTACGAGATCTACGGGATCATCAACGAACTCGCCGCCCAAGGCAAGGCCGTGATCGTCATCTCCTCCGAGCTTCCCGAACTGTTAGGGCTCGCGGATCGGATCTACGCCATTTCGGAAGGTCGGATCACGGGCGAAGTCGCCGGCGCCGATGCAACGCAGGAGAACCTCATGCACTACATGACCGCGGGGAAGGACTAGCCCGATGACCACTGCACGTCCCGGTTTGAAACTCCCGAAGGTATTCACGAACACTCGGCAGTACGGCATCCTCGCTGCGCTGGCGGTCATCATCGTGCTCTTCCAGGTGCTCACCAACGGTCGACTCCTGCTGCCGGGCAACATCAACAACCTGATTCAGCAGAACGCTTATGTGCTCATCCTCGCGGTCGGGATGGTCATCGTCATCATCGCCGGTCACATCGACCTCTCGGTCGGATCTGTCGTAGCCCTCGTCGGTGCGATCTCCGCGATCGCGATGACCCAGTGGGGGTTACCGTGGTGGGCCGCCATTGTCGTCGCGCTTGCCACGGGGGCGCTCGTCGGAGCGTGGCAGGGATTCTGGGTCGCCTTCGTGGGCATACCCGCGTTCATCGTCACGCTCGCCGGCATGCTGCTCTTCAGGGGGCTTACTCTTGTATTGCTCACGGGCGGAACGATCAACGCGTTGCCCGACGAGTTCAATGCGATCGGCGGGGGTTGGCTGCCTCCGCTCTTCGGCACGATCGGTGAAGGTCGTGATGGCCGCGACATCCTCACGGTTGTGATCGGTCTCGTCGCCTCGATTGCGGTCATCATCGTGCAGGTGCGCGCGAGGCGCAAGCAAGCGAGACTCGAGCTGCTGACCGAGGGCGCCGCATCCTTCTGGATCAAGACTGGCGTTGCAGCGATCGTCATCATCGCTCTCACCTGGCAGCTTTCGGCGTATCGCGGCACACCGATCATCTTCGTCATCGTCGCTTTCTTGATCCTGCTCTACACGTTCGTTCTGGGCCGTACCGTGTTCGGTCGCCAGGTCTACGCGATGGGCGGCAACCTGTTCGCCGCGCAGATGAGCGGAGTGCGCACCGCACGGGTCAACTTCTTCATCTTCGTCAACATGGGCGTGCTCGCCGGCCTCGCCGGAGTCGTCACCACCGCGCGGGCCGGCGGTGCTGTGGCATCGGCTGGCCAGAGCTTCGAGCTCGACGCCATCGCCGCGGTCTTCATCGGCGGTGCAGCGGTCACTGGCGGTGTCGGCACCGTGATCGGTGCCGTTGTCGGCGCGCTGATCATGGGCGTTCTCAACATGGGACTGTCGATCCTGTCGGTGGATGCCGCCTGGCAGCAGACCATCAAGGGACTGGTGCTGCTTCTAGCGGTCGCCTTCGACGTGCTCAGCAAGCGTCGCGCTGGCGGTCGCTAAACGTTCACGGCTCGAGCGACTACGCTGGCGGGATCGCGCAATACCGGAGCGAACGCGAGTTCGCCTGCACCGATGAGGAGCCGGTCCTCACCGAGCGCGGCCGCACGCACGGAGACACCCTCCCACGCCGCTTGCAAGGTGGATGCTTCGATCGCGCGTTCCAGCGCGGGTGCCCGCCACTCGAGGAGGGTCGCCAGGAACCCGCCGAGCACGACCAGTTCTGGGTTGAAGACATTGATCGCGTTGGCCAACGCGACAGCGAGAATGCGCTGCTGACGATCGATCTCCGCCCCCACCCTCACATCGTCAGACGCCAGAAGCGCCGCCTGTAAGGTCGGCTCATCGGCGGCATCAATGCCGACCGCCGAGAGCAGGCGTGCCCGACTGACCTCGTCTTCGAGCGTGCCGTTCGTTGTCGCACGGTCGCCGATGTCGCGAACTCCCGGTCGGTTCTGGCCGAACTCACCGGCATAGCCGTGCGCGCCCCCGAGGGGCAGGCCGCGAACGACGGCGCCACCGCCGATTCCGCTCGCACCGCCATTGAGGTAGATGAGCTCGTCGACGTCGCGTCCGGCGCCGAACAGCCACTCCGCGTGCGCACCGGCGGTCGCATCATTGTCGGCGAACGTCGCGAGCCCAGTCGCATCTTGCACGATGCGTGCGAGCGGCACCTCTCGCCATTCGAGGTGAGGCGCCCAACGCACTTCTCCGTCGGTTGCCCGTACCAGACCCGGTACCGCCAGACCGATGCCGATGATGCGTTGGTCGTCGTCGTGCTTGCGCAACTCCGCGATGAGTTCGCTGATGACGGCCGTGGCCTCGACAGGTGTCGGTGGATGCTCGACCTCCCGCCGCACGCGATGCAGCACTCTGGCTCCCAACCCGACGGTCGCGGCTGTGATGGCGTCGACCTCGGGATTGATCCCGATGACCGCGATGTTCGGAGCCGGCTCAACGCGCGGCGAAGGTCGCCCAACCCGGTGATTGATGGGGGGATGCACTTCGATGACGAGCCCCAGTTCGGCGAGTTCAGCGACGAGGGCACCGATCGTCGATCGATTCAATCCAGTCGCCGCCGTTATGTCAGCCCGAGACGGCGAGCGCCTCCGGTGTACGAGTTCGAGGACCGTCGCAAGGTTGCGCTGGCGGACTCCGGTGCTGTGTTCTCGGAACCCCGCCATGAGCCCACTGTAGCGAGCGTGCGCAGCCGGGAGGCGTCCTTAAAGGCCCCACCGACTACGCTTGCCCAGGCGACGACGACCGCGCCGGGAGGCGGAAACCATGACCGACGACGACCGCGCCGGGAGGCGGAGACCATGATCGACGACTACCGCGGCAGCGGACTCGAGTTCGCGCCCGAGTTCGTGATCGGCTCAGCCACCGCCTCGTACCAGATCGAGGGCGCGGTGCGTGAGGATGGTCGCGGCCCGTCGATCTGGGACACGTTCAGCCACACCCCGGGCAAGACCGTGAACGGCGACACCGGCGACGTGGCCGACGACCACTACCACCGGCTCGAGTCCGACCTCGACCTGATGCAGCAGCTGGGACTGCAGGCCTACCGGTTCTCCATCGCGTGGCCGCGAATCCAGCCGACCGGCTCGGGCTCGGTCAACGCGAAGGGCGCCGACTTCTACCGGCGTCTGGTCGACGGGCTTCGCTCCCGAGGCATCCACCCGATCGCGACCCTGTACCACTGGGATCTGCCGCAAGCGCTCGAGGATGCCGGCGGCTGGCCGGCGCGCGACACCGCCCTGCGGTTCGCCGAGTACGCTGCGCTGGCGACCGAGGCCATCGACGGCGTGCACACCTGGACCACGCTGAACGAGCCGTGGTGCTCCGCCTACCTCGGTTACGGCTCAGGCGCCCACGCGCCGGGGCGGATGGATGACGCCGCCGCGCTCGCCGCCGTGCACCACCTGAACCTGGCGCACGGGCTGGCGATCCCGGAGATCCGCCGCAACGCGCCGGAGGCTCTCGCGTCGGTCACGCTCAACTTCCACGTGCTGCGCGGCGACGACGACGAGGCCAAGCGCCGCATCGACGCGCTCGCGAACCGGGCGTTCACCTCGCCTATGCTGCTCGGGGCATATGACCTCGATCTGCTCGAGGACACCGCCTCGGTCACGGACTGGTCGTTCGTTCGCGATGGCGATCTCGCAGACATCCATCAGAGCATCGATGTACTCGGGGTCAACTACTACTCGACCGCGATGCCGCGCATGTGGGACGGTCGCAGCGAGCGCCAGAACAACGACGGGCATAAGGACATGGGCGGTTCGCCGTGGCCGGGCAGCCGGATGGTCGAGTTCGCCCAGCAGCCGGGCCCGTACACCGAGATGGGCTGGAACATCGCGCCCGATGGGCTCGAAGAACTGCTCGTCGACTTGCACGAGCGCTACCCGGACCAGCCGCTGATGATCACCGAGAACGGCGCGGCCTTCGACGACCGCGTGATCGACGGACGGGTGCAGGATGTCGATCGGGTCGACTACCTGAACCGGCACTTCACCGCCGCCCACCGGGCGATCGCGCGTGGTGTCGACCTGCGCGGGTACCTGGTGTGGTCGCTGCTGGACAACTTCGAGTGGGGTTACGGGTACTCCAAGCGGTTCGGCATCGTGCGCGTCGACTACGACACGCAGGAGCGGATCGTGAAGGACAGCGGCCACTGGGTGGCGTCGGTCATCAGGGAACGGCGCACGCCGTAGATCGCACCGAGCGACCCGGGGTGGAGCGCGCCGCCCGCGCGCGCTAGCGTCGCACCATGAGAATCCTCCTCGTGGGCGCCGGCGGAGTCGGCGACGCCATCGCGAAAATCGCCGCCCGCCGCAACTTCTTCGAAACCATCGTCGTCAGCGACTACGACCTCGCACGAGCGGAGCGCACGATCGCGTGGCTCGAGAGCAAACGGCAGGCCATCGGGCGCTTCGTCGCCGCGCGGATCGACGCGTCCGATCCGGACAGCGTCGCGGCGGTCGCGCGAGAGCACCGTGTCACGCATGTCATGAACGCCGTGGAGCCGAAGTTCGTGCCCACGGTGTTCGCCGGTGCGCTGGCGGCCGGCGCGGACTACCTCGACATGGCGATGAGCTTGAGCGAGCCGCATCCGACCGAGCCGTATTCGGAGCCGGGCGTGAAGCTCGGCGACGACCAGTTCGCGCAAGCACCCGACTGGGAGACGGCTGGCCGGCTCGCGCTGGTCGGCATGGGCGTCGAGCCCGGACTCAGCGACGTGTTCGCGCGGTACGCGTCGGACCACCTCTTCAGCGAGATCGACGAGCTCGGCACCCGCGACGGCGCGAACCTGGTCGTGCGTGACGAGGCAGGCAACGAGATCTTCGCGCCGAGCTTCAGCATCTGGACCACCATCGAGGAGTGCCTCAACCCGCCGGTGATCTGGGAGAAGGATCGCGGCTGGTACACCACCGAGCCGTTCAGCGAGCCCGAGGTGTTCGTGTTTCCCGAGGGCATCGGCCCGGTCGAGTGCGTGAACGTGGAGCATGAGGAGGTGCTGCTCATGCCGCGGTTCCTCGACGCCAAGCGGGTCACGTTCAAGTACGGGCTCGGGGATGAGTTCATCGGCATCCTCAAGACGCTGCACCAGCTCGGGCTCGACAGCACCGAGCCACTCCGGGTGCGTTCGGCCGACGGTCCGGTGATGGTCGCGCCGCGCGATGTGGTGGCGGCGGGGCTGCCCGATCCTGCCACCCTGGGCCCGCGGATGACCGGCAAGACCTGCGCCGGCCTGTGGGTGACGGGCACCGGCACCGACGGGCAGCCGCGCGAGGTGTACCTCTACCACGTCAGCGACAACGAGTGGACGATGGCCGAGTTCGAGAGCCAGTGCGTGGTGTGGCAGACCGCGCTGAACCCGGTGATCGCGCTCGAGCTGCTCGCCGACGGCACCTGGGCCGGCACCGGCGTGCTCGGCCCGGAGGCATTCGACGCGCAACCGTTCCTCGAGCTGATGGCCCGGCCGGTGGCCGACGGCGGCTACGGGCAGGCCTGGCACATCGAGGAGCGGTGAGCCGGGTCATCCAGGCTCCGACCTACGGCGAGCCGGAGGACCTGCGCCTCGTCGAGGTCGAGCCGCTGACCGCTGAGCCCGGCCGGGTGGTCGTTGCCGTGAAGGCGGCCGCGGTGAACCCGGCAGACCTGAAACAATTGCGCGGATACTTCGGCCGCAGAGACGACGGAGCCCCCATCCGACTCGGTTCCGAAGTGGCGGGAGTGGTGACGGCCGTCGGCGACGAGGTCGCCGACATCGTCGTGGGTGACGAGGTGATCGTCAGCAGCGCGCGCGGCGGCTTCGCGGACGAGGTGTCGGCGGCGGTCGCCACGGTGTACCCGAAGCCTGCGGGGGTGTCGTTCGCCGAGGCATCCGGGCTGCTGTCGGTGGGCACGACAGCCTGGCACCTGCTCGAGGCGACCCGCGTCGGCGCGGGCGACGTCGTGCTCGTGCACGGAGCGTCCGGCGGGGTGGGCAGCGCGGTCGTGCAGCTCGCAACGCTGCGCGGCGCTCGCGTGATCGGCACCGCCAGCGCGGCCAGCGCAGACCGAGTGCGTGAACTCGGGGCTGAACCGGTCGAGTACGGGCCGGGCCTCGCCGACCGAGTGCGTGCCATCAGCGACGTGGATGTCTGCCTCGACACGGTCGGCACCGACGAGGCCGTCGACACGTCGCTCGAGCTCGTGGCCGACCGGTCCCGCATCGCCACGATCGTCGCGTTCGACCGCGCGAGCGCCTCGGGATTCCTCGCGCTCGGCGGCGGCCCCGGAGCCGACCCGGGCACCGACATCCGCCGGGCTGCCAAACCCGAGCTGCTGAAGCTCGCCGCCGAGGGTCGCTACCGGCAGGTCGTCGCGCGCGAATACCCGCTCGATCGTGCCGCGGAGGCGCTGCGTTTCGTCGAGCGCGGCCACCCGGGCGGCAAGGTCGTGCTCAGCCCAGCACTGTGAAGCCGTACCAGAGAAGCCCAGCGAGCAGCACGCCCGCGGCCGCGACGACAACACCGAAGCCCACCCGGTTGCGTTCGAACCAGTAGGGCAGGGTCGGATGCTCCAGCATCAGCTCACGGAACGAGACGGTGTGCGGCACCACCTCGACCGGCACGCCGAGTGTCGACGCCACCGTGTCCATGTCGTCACGGCTCCAGAACTGCCCGCGCATCCGCACCAGGACGCGGCAGTCCGCACCGCACACGAAGAGCTGCGGGATCGGCTCGGCTCCGTGTCCGAACGTGTCGGCGCGAACCACGCGGTCGATTCTGTCCGCGGTGAACCGTCGCTTGGGCGCGAAGAACCCACGCTCGGCGATCGAGTCGGGCTCGACCCAGATGCTCGCCGCGAAGTACCGCCATGCCACCAGGATGAGCACGACGATCGTCACGAGATGGGTTGCGAGCACCACGGGCCAGGTGCCGTCGGCTGCGGTCAGCACATAGGCCACGATGAACACCGGGATCATGAAGAGGATGCTGGCGATGACGCCGTCGCGAATCAGCGCAGGCTTGGGGCGCAGCCGCAACTCAGCGCGCTCACGTGTCACGGATCCCCCCAGAACAGCTCATCTGGCACTCGCTGGCCTCGAGGCCAGCGTCGCGGAGGATGGGGGATTCGAACCCCCGAGGGCTTGCACCCAACACGCTTTCCAAGCGTGCGCCATAGGCCACTAGGCGAATCCTCCAGCGGTCGCTGTGCGCGAACGCGTGACGACCGAGAGCGAGCCTACCCCTAAACTGGTGGCGGCTCCCCGCGTGGCGCCATCCAGGCCAACTCCCCCAGGGCGGAGACGCAGCAAGGGTAACCGGGCTCTGGCGGGTGCGCGGGGGGTCATTTCTCGTGGTGCCGCCGCTCGGGCCGATTCGGCACGACCCGGTCCGAAGTGCCGACCCGATGTGACCGAAGCGGCCCGCATTGGATGTGTGCACGCCGCTGCCTGGGCCGCCGCGCTGCGCGACCGAACCGACATCACCGCCCGGGTTCGCTTCTCCGGAGTTCTCTGGCCGAGATCACACCAGTTTCAACCCTGGACCGTCACCACGAAAAGACTCCGGAAAAGCGAACCGGGAGCGGCCGGAGCCTAGGCTGGCACTGTGGCGAGCTCGGTGTACATCACGTCGGTCGAGGGGCACTCGGGCAAGTCGGCGATCGCGTTAGGCGTGCTCGACACCCTGCTGCACGGGATGCAGCGGGTCGGGGTGTTCCGGCCGGTTGCGCGCTCCACGTCCGAGCGCGATTTCGTGCTCGAGCTGCTGCTGGCGCGCGACGGCGTCGACCTCGACTACGACGACTGCGTGGGTGTCAGCTACGAGGAGTTGCACGAGAACCCCGACGCGGCGCTGTCGCGCATCGTCGACCGCTACAAGGCGATTGAGCGTCAGTGCGATGCCGTGGTCATCGTCGGGTCCGACTTCACGGATGTCGCGACCCCCACCGAACTCGCCACCAACGCGCGCATCGCGGCGAACCTGGGTGCACCGGTGCTGCTCGTCGTGACCGGGCGTGAGCCCGAGGCATCCCGCGCCCGAACGCCCGAGGAGCTGCGGCAGGTCGTCGAGCTCGCGCTGCCGCAACTGACCGAATCGCACGCGAGCCTGTTCGCGGTGATCGTCAACCGCGCCGACCCCGACGCGCTCGACGCCATCGTCTCGACGATCGACGCCGACGTGCCGACCTGGGCGATCCCCGAGGATCGGCTGCTGGTCGCGCCCACCGTCGACGCGATCCTCGCCGCGGTCGACGGCGAGTTGCTCAAAGGCGATCCGGCGCTGCTCGCGCGCGAAGCGCTCGAGACCGTGATCGCCGCCATGTCGATGGAGAACGTGCTGCCGCGACTGGTGGAAGGGGCGGTCGTGATCATCCCGGGCGACCGCAGCGAGATGCTGCTGGCCGCGCTCACCGCGCACGCCTCGGGCACGTTCCCGTCGCTGGCGGGCATCGTGCTCAATGGGGGGTTCGCGCTGTCGCCGACCATCGATCGCCTCATCGCCGGCCTCGACGAGAGTCTGCCGATCATCACGACGGGCCTGGGCACCTTCCCGACCGCGCAGCGGATCGTGCAGACCCGCGGGCGCCTGACCGCCGGCGCCCAGCGCAAGATCGACACTGCGCTGGCACTCTTCGAGCGCCACGTGGATGCCTCCGCTCTGGCCACCGCGATGGGCGCCGGACGCTCCACCGCGGTCACCCCGCTCATGTTCGAGTACGCGCTGCTCGAGCGCGCCCGCGCGAACCGTCGACGCATCGTGCTCCCCGAAGGTGAGGACGACCGCATCCTGCTCGCCGCGGGAACGCTGCTCGCGCGCAACGTCGTCGACCTCACGATCCTCGGCGACGAGTCCGACGTGCGGGCCCGGGCCGCCGGGCTCGGCGTGGACCTGTCGGCCGCCACCGTGGTCAGCCCGGCCGACCCCGAGTTCGTCGAGCGGTTCGCGGCCGAGTACGCGCGGCTGCGCGCGCACAAGGGCGTGACGGTCGAAGCGGCACGCGACATCGTGACGGATGTCTCGTACTTCGGCACCATGATGGTGCAGCTCGGCCTGGCCGACGGGATGGTCTCTGGCGCGATGCACACCACGGCGCACACCATCACGCCGGCCCTGCAGTTCGTGAAGACCGTGGAGGGCGTCGACGTGGTCTCGAGCGTGTTCTTCATGGCGCTGCAAGACCGGGTGCTGGTCTACGGCGACTGCGCGATCGTGCCCGATCCGACATCCGACCAGCTCGCCGACATCGCCATCTCGTCGGCCGGGACCGCCGCGAGATTCGGCGTGGAGCCGCGCATCGCGATGCTGTCGTACTCGACGGGGGAGTCGGGATCGGGTGCCGACGTCGACAAGGTGCGCGCGGCCACCGACCTGGTTCGGCAGCGCCGCCCCGACCTGCTGGTGGAGGGGCCGATCCAGTACGACGCGGCCGCCGATGCCGCTGTGGCGAAGACGAAGCTGCCGCAGTCGGAGGTGGCCGGGCGTGCGACGGTGTTCATCTTCCCCGACCTGAACACCGGCAACAACACCTACAAGGCGGTGCAGCGCAGCTCGGGAGCGGTCGCGATCGGGCCGGTGCTGCAGGGGCTGCGCAAGCCGGTGAACGACCTCTCGCGCGGCGCGCTGGTGCGCGACATCGTCAACACGGTGGCGATCACCGCGATCCAGGCCCAGGGCTCATGACGCTCGCCTTCATTGTCAACTCGGGGTCGTCGTCGATCAAGTGGCAGTTGCTCGAGGTGGAGTCCGGGCAGCGGATGCTCGGCGGCACCGTGGAACGCATCGGCGAGAACGGGACCGATCACGCCACCGCGATGCGCGACATCCTGGCCGAGCTCGGGCCGCAGCAGCCGGCGGTGATCGGCCACCGGGTGGTACACGGCGGTTCGCGGTTCACCGCTGCGACGCTCGTGACCGACGAGCTGGAGGCGGCGATCGACGAGCTCGCCGCCCTCGCTCCGCTGCACAACCCTGCGAATGTCGCGGGCATCCGCGCCGCTCGAGCCGCATTTCCCGGAGTGTCCAACGTCGCGGTCTTCGACACGGCGTTCCACCACACGCTCCCGCCCGAGGCCTACACCTACGCGATCGACGCTGGCGTCGCAGCCGAGCACGGCATCCGCCGCTACGGGTTCCACGGCACTTCGTACCAGTACGTCGCGGGCGCCGCGGCGCAGCTGCTGGGGCGACCGCTGGAGCAGCTGAAGCTGATCGTGCTGCACCTGGGCAACGGGGCATCCGCGTGCGCTATCGACGGCGGCCGCTCGGTCGAGACCTCGATGGGGATGACCCCGCTCGAGGGGCTCGTCATGGGTACCCGGTCCGGTGACGTCGATGCGGGCATCCTGTTGCACCTCGGTCGGGCCGGATACTCACTGCCCGAGCTCGACACGCTGCTGAATCGCCGCAGCGGTCTGCTCGGTCTGGCCGGCACCGGCGACCTGCGCGACGTGCAATCCGCGGGGACGGATGCCTCGGCTCTCGCCCTCGCCGTCTACGCCCACCGCATCCGCCACTACGTCGGCGCGTACCTCGCGCAGCTCGGCGGATGTCACGCCATCGTGTTCACCGCGGGCGTCGGGGAGCACAGCCCCACCGTTCGTGCAGCAGCCCTGGCCGGGCTCGAGCCGCTGGGCATCAGTCTCGATCCCCAGTCCAACGCGCGCTCGGCGAGGGTGATCTCGACGCCCGACTCGGCGGTCGCGGTGCTCGTCGTCCCCACGAACGAGGAGCTCGAGATCGCGCGGCAGGCGCTCGCTCTGCTGGGGTGACCTGCGCGGGACGCGCCCGCGCGGGCGACTTCACCCTCGTGACACGCCGCACGCTCACGCCGATCTCCGCAGTTGCGCGGCACGGGCATCCCTCACCATACGGTCGATCGTGGCGAGCGTGTCTGGCCACGAGTCGAAGATGTGCGTCGCCGCCAGCCTGAGGCCGCGGATTCCCCAGCCTTCGACAATCACCATCTTGGTTCGAGGCAGCAGTTTCCATGCGTGCACTGTGGTCGCCGGGGGTCGTGTGTGGTGAAGCTCGAGCGGCGGTGGTGGGAACTGCGTCTTGTGGAGAAGGAGCCACGCGCGCAACTGCTGAGATCGCGACTCGCTCGCGGTGTGTCGCGCGATCGTGAGCGGCGCGTCGCCCGAGATCCCCGCAGTTGGGGAACGTGGGCGGCGGGCAACCCGGCCAGCCGAGCGCGCCGGAGGCGACAACTCGGGTGTGCTGAGGACAGCAGCTTCAGCGTCACCGCCCGCGGCTATCCTTGGTGGGTGGTCGCCGCCCTGTACCGCCGTTACCGGCCAGAGACGTTCGCCGAACTGATCGGCCAGTCGCAGGTGACCGACCCGCTGCGCACCGCGCTGCGCACCGACCGCGTCAACCACGCGTACCTGTTCAGCGGCCCGAGGGGTTGCGGCAAGACGACCTCGGCGCGCATCCTGGCCCGCTGTCTGAACTGCGCGCAAGGGCCGACGGATACTCCGTGCGGCACCTGCCCGTCATGTGTCGAGCTCAGCCGCGAGGGCGGCGGCTCGCTCGACGTGGTGGAGATCGACGCTGCCAGCCACGGTGGCGTCGAGGATGCCCGTGACCTGCGCGAGCGCGCCATCTTCGCCCCGGCGCGCGACCGCTACAAGATCTTCATCGTCGACGAGGCCCACATGGTCACCTCGGGCGGGTTCAACGCGCTGCTGAAGATCGTCGAAGAGCCGCCGGAGCACGTGATGTTCATCTTCGCGACCACCGAGCCCGAGAAGGTGATCGGCACCATCCGGTCGCGCACGCACCACTACCCGTTCCGGCTGGTGCCGCCCGGGCAGCTGCTGGACTACGTGCAGCAGCTCGCCGCCTCCGAGGGCGTCGAGACCGAGCCGGGCGTGCTGTCGCTGGTGGTGCGCGCCGGGGGTGGTTCGGTGCGCGACACGCTGTCGCTGCTCGACCAGCTCATCGCCGGTTCTGACGGCACGACCGTCGAGTACGAGCGCGCCGTCGCCCTGCTCGGCTACACCCACGGCGCGCTGCTCGACGAGGTGGTCGACGCGCTCGGTTCCCGGGATGCCGCGGCCGTCTTCGCCGCCGTGGACCGGGTCATCCAGACCGGTCAGGATCCACGGCGCTTCGTTGAGGACCTGCTCGAGCGCCTGCGCGACCTGATCATCGTGGCTGCAACCTCCGGCAACGCCGCCTCGGTGCTGCGCGGCGTGCCGCAGGACCAGCTCGACCGCATGGCCGGGCAGGCGAAGGTCTTCGGCACGGCCGAGCTGTCCCGCGCGGCCGACATGGTCAACCTGGCGCTCACCGAGATGACCGGCGCAACGTCGCCGCGGCTGCACCTGGAGCTCATGGCGGCGCGCATCCTGGTGCCCTCCAGCGACGACACCGAGCGCGGCGCCCTCGCCCGGGTCGAGCGCCTCGAGCGTCGCATCGGGGTGGACGACCCTGCTCCGGTGGTCGAGCGCGTCGAGACCCCCGAGCCGACTCCGGTGGTCCAGCGCGCCGAGACCCCACCCGAGCCGACCCCGGCGCCATCCGCAGAACCCGGCACCGTCACGCTCGACCAGGTGCGCAACGCCTGGCCCGAGATCCTCGATGCCGTGGAGCAGGCCAGGATGAGCGCGTGGACGGTGGTCTACACCGCCCAGGCCCGCGCGCTCGACGGCGACGTGCTCACGCTGAGTTTCGTGAGTCAGAACGATGTCGACAGTTTCCGCCAACCGCAGGGCGCCGGGGAGGGTGTCAGCGAGATCCTCCGGTCCGCGATCCTGAAGGTGCTCGGGATCCGGGTGAAGTTCATCGCCAAGGTCGACGGGGCGCCCGCACCCGTCACGACGACACGCGGGTGGGATGTCGCGGCGATCCCCGCCTCCGACGCCCCACCGTCCGAGGGCTGGGCCACGACTGCGCCGCCAGCACCTCCAGAGGCTCCAGCCGCGAATCCGGCGAGGGCCACGCCCGTGGAGGTGGCGGAGTTGAAGACGCCGAACCGTTACGGCGAGTCGGTGGTGCGAGAGATGCTCAACGCCAAGTTCGTCGAGGAGCAGCCCATCGCCCCGCGCGTCGTGCCCGCGCCGAGGGACGAGTAGCGCGTGTACGACGGCATCATCCAGGAGCTGATCGACGAGTTCGGCCGACTGCCCGGCATCGGTCCGAAGTCCGCGCAGCGCATCGCGTTCCACATCCTGCAGACCGAGAACTTCGACGTGACGCGTCTGGCCGAACTGCTGCGCGACCTGCGAGAGAGGGTGCGGTTCTGCACCATCTGCGGCAACGTGACCGAGCAGCAAACGTGTGCGATCTGCCGTGATCCGCGGCGATCGCACGCCACGATCTGCGTCGTGCAAGAGGCGAAGGATGTCGTCGCGATCGAGCGCACCCGCGAGTTCGCCGGTCTGTACCACGTGCTCGGCGGGGCGATCAGCCCGATCGACGGAGTTGGTCCCGACGACCTGCGCATCAAGCCGCTGCTCGGCCGTCTAGTCGACGGCACGGTCACCGAGGTGATCATCGCCACCAATCCGAACATCGAGGGGGAGGCGACGGCGACATACCTGACCAGGCTGCTGCAGATTCCGAATCTGCGGATATCGCGACTGGCATCCGGGCTCCCGGTCGGCGGCGACCTCGAGTACGCCGACGAGGTCACCCTCGGGCGCGCCTTCGAGGGCCGGCGCCTGGTCGAGAACGGAGCGTCATGAGCCTCATCGTCCAGAAGTTCGGGGGCTCCTCGGTCGCGGATGCCGAGAGCATCAAGCGAGTCGCCAAGCGCATCGTCGAGACGCGCAAAGCCGGGCACGACGTCGTCGTCGTGGTCAGCGCGATGGGCGACACCACGGACGAGCTGCTCGACCTCGCCGAGCAGGTGGTGCCCGTGCCATCCGGTCGCGAATTGGACATGCTGCTCACCGCGGGCGAGCGCATCTCGATGGCCCTGCTCGCGATGGCGATCAAGGGCCTCGGCGTCGAGGCGCGCAGCTACACGGGAAGCCAGGCGGGCCTGATCACCGACGCGAAGCACGGCTCAGCCAGAATCGTGGATGTCGCGCCGAAACGTGTGCGCGCCGCCATCGACGAGGGAGCCATCGCCATCGTGGCCGGGTTCCAGGGGTTCAACCGCCACACCGGGGACATCACGACCCTGGGACGCGGCGGCTCCGACACTACCGCCGTCGCGCTCGCCGCCGCCCTCGATGCGGAGGTCTGCGAGATCTTCACCGACGTCGACGGGGTGTTCACCGCCGATCCTCGCGTCGTGCCGACCGCCCGCAAGATCGACCGGGTGACGAGCGAGGAAATGCTCGAGCTGGCAGCCGCGGGTGCCAAGGTGCTGTACATCCGCGCGGTGGAGTATGCCCGAAGGCACGGCGTGACCCTGCACGTGCGTTCCTCGTTCAGCAACCACGAGGGCACACTGGTCGTGAATCCCAGAGAAGGAGAGATCGTGGAAGAGGCGATCATCACCGGCGTCGCCGCCGACACCAGCGAGGCGAAGATCACCGTCGTCGGCGTGCCGGATGTCCCGGGCAAGGCCGCGCGAATCTTCACCATCGTCGCGAGCACCGATGCGAACATCGACATGATCGTGCAGAACGTCTCCGCGGCCGCGACCGGACTGACCGACATCTCCTTCACCGTGCCCAAGTCCGACGCGCACAGGGTGATGACAGCCCTCATCGTCGCCCAGGAGGAGGTCGGCTTCGCCTCCCTGCAGCACGACGACCAGGTCGGCAAGCTCGCGGTGGTCGGTGCCGGCATGCGCACCAACGCCGGCGTTTCGGCGAAGCTGTTCACCGCGCTGTCGGACGCCGGCATCAACATCGAGATGATCTCGACGTCGGAGATCCGCATCTCGGTGGTGACCCGCGCCGACACGCTCAACGACGCGGTGCGCGTGGTGCACACCGCGTTCGACCTCGACGGCGACGACGAGGCGGTCGTGCACGCGGGCACCGGGCGCTGACGTTCAGCGCACCTAGAATCGTCGCTATGACTTCAGGTGTGAGGATCGGCGTCGTCGGCGCCACCGGCCAGGTTGGCGCCGTCGTGCGCCGACTGCTCGATGAGCGGGAGTTCCCGGTCGAACGAATCCGCTTCTTCGCCAGCGCGCGCAGCGCGGGCACGACCCTGCCGTTCAGGGGTGAGCAGATCGTCGTCGAGGATGCCTCCACCGCCGACCCAACCGGCCTCGACATCGCGATCTTCTCGGCGGGAGGCACGACATCCAAGGCCCAGGCGCCGAGGTTCGCCGCCGCTGGCGTGCTCGTCATCGACAACTCCTCGGGCTGGCGCATGGACCCCGACGTGCCGCTGGTCGTCAGCGAGGTGAACCCGCACGCCATCAAGGATGCGCGCAAGGGCATCATCGCCAACCCGAACTGCACCACCATGGCCGCGATGCCCGTGCTGAAGGTGCTCGACCGGGAGGCCGGGCTGCGGCGCCTCATCGTCAGCACCTACCAGGCGGTGTCCGGCGCCGGGCTCGTCGGCGGGGAGGAGCTCATGTCGCAGGTCGAGGCGGCCGGCGATGCGCGCGACCTGGTGCACGACGGCACCGCGGTGAGCATGCCCGCGCCTGAGACGTTCCCGAGGAACATCGCCTACAACGTGATCCCGTTCGCGGGCAAGCTCATCGACGACGGACTGAACGAGACCGAAGAAGAGCACAAGCTGCGCAACGAGAGCCGCAAGATCCTCGAGTTGCCCGAGCTGCGCGTCAGCGGCACCTGTGTGCGGGTGCCCGTGTTCACGGGACACTCGCTGTCGATCAATGCGGAGTTCGCGACATCCATCACCCCTGATCGGGCGCGCGAACTGCTTGCGGATGCCCCCGGCGTGATTCTCGAGGAGATCCCGACGCCGCTGCTGGCCGCCGGGCAGGACCCGTCGTACGTCGGCCGCATCCGGCAGGACGAGGGCGTACCCGACGACCGCGGACTGGCGCTGTTCATCAGCAACGACAACTTGCGCAAGGGTGCCGCGCTGAACGCGGTGCAGATCGCCGAACTGGTCGCCGCGAATCTCCTGGTGGTCGAGTAGCGGCGCCTTTGTTGGTCGAGTAGCGGCGAAGCCGCGTATCGAGACCCGTATCGAGACCTGTATCGAAACTTGTCTACCGCCGCTCCGGCACCGTCACCCATCGCCGTCGCAGCCCGACGAGGGCGGCGAGCCCGAGCATCCCGCCGGTGGTGAGCGTGACCGCGCCGACGGCGAGGGGCGCGGCGGATGTCTCGGCTGCCGCCGCGGTGAGCGCCGGATCCGACCGGGGGGTCGCCGCCGTAGCGGTCGACGGCACCGGAGCCGTCGTCGGACTCACGCTGGGCTGCAGCGTGGGCAGCGGCTCGACGGGTACCGGGTCGGGTTGCGGCGCCGGCGGGGGCGCGACAGGCTCGCTCGGGGTCACCGGCGGAGGGACAGGTTCGTCGCTCAGCGACTCGGCCGACGGGGGAAGCGGCGTGGGCGTCGGCTGCTCCGGGCACAGAATCTCGAACCCCAGCACGTCGAGGCAGAGACCGTCGACTCCGGGCGGCGCATCGGCGTCCGCAGAGAACAGCGTCGCAGGCGGGGCCACCGCGCCGCCCACGAGCAGCAGCGCCGCGACGCCGCGGCGTACAACGATTCTCATCCGACCCCCGAAAGTGCCCCTGATCGCACCCTCGACACCGATGGTAGCGACGCGAAGCCGATCCGTCACCCTTTCGGGGGGTGCCTTTCGATCCTGGTGGTCGAGTATCGGCAAAGCCTGGTACCGAGACCCGGCAATCACCACCCCCGATGGTGTCGAATAGCAGTCATGCGCCGCCTGCTGGTCTTCGCCGTGATCGTGGCCCTGGCCGGTTGTGCATCGACACCCGGAGGAGCTGCTGTGACCGACGAGAATGCCACCGTCGCGGCCTTCTACGGTGATTCGTACACGCTCGGCACCGGAGCATCCGACCCGTCCGTTCGATGGTCGAGCGTGATCAGCGAGCAGCGCGGCTGGGTCGAGTTCAACCCCAGCGTCAACGGACTCGGCTTCGTCAACAACCGCGGCAGCATCGATCTGCCCGGCGACATCATCGCGGTTGATCCCGACATCGTCTTCGTCACGATGGGGTTGAACGACAACTTCAGCTACGAGGCCCGTGCCGACCGCATCAGAGAGCAGATCACCATCGACCTGCAGCGGCTGGATGCCGAGCTACCCGACGCTCGCTTCATCGTCGTGGAGCCCTTCTGGTACACCGATGAGCGACCCGAGTCCGTGGAGATCATCATCGGCTGGGTGAAGGATGCGGCCGCGGCCATCGACGCGGACTACATTCCCGGGGCATCACGCTGGATCGAAGGACGCCCGGACTGGATGGCCAGCGACGGACTGCACCCGAACGACGAGGGCTACGCCGAGATAGGCCGACGCATGGATGCCGCCCTCAGCGAGCTCGGACTGTAGCCGCCGGTAGACTCTACGGCGTGAGCAACACCATCGATGTCGCGCTCGTCGGTGGGGGCATCATGAGCGCTACCCTCGGTGCGATCCTGCGGGAGCTGCAGCCCGACTGGAGCATCCAGATCTTCGAGCGCCTCGGCGATATCGCAGAGGAGAGTTCGAACCCCTGGAACAACGCCGGTACCGGCCACGCCGCGCTGTGCGAGCTCAACTACACGCCCGAGCGCGCTGACGGCACGATCGACATCGCCAACGCGGTGAAGGTCAACGAGCAGTTCCAGGTCTCGCGGCAGTTCTGGGCCCACTTGGTCAGCAGCGGCGCGATACCGGATCCCAGGGCCTTCATCAACCCGACCCCGCACATGAGCTTCGTGTGGGGGCAGGAGAACGTGCGGTACCTGCGCAAGCGGTTCGAGGCGCTGAAGGATCATCCGCTGTTCGCGGGCATGCAGTTCAGCGACGATGCCAGCGTCATCCGCTCGTGGGCGCCGCTGCTGATCCCGGGACGACTCAAGTCGGAGCCGATCGCGGCGACGCGGATCGAGTCAGGCACCGACGTCGACTTCGGCGCGCTGTCGCATCTGCTGACCAGGAGTCTGGTCGAATCCGGCGCGACGCTGCGCGACAGCGTGCTCGTCACAGACATCAGCCGCGAGAGGGGCGGAACGTGGCGGCTCAAGCTCCGCCACGACGTCGGCGGCACCCCGATGCAACCTGTCTCAGCGCGGTTCGTGTTCGTCGGCGCCGGTGGGCACGCGCTGAACCTCTTGCAGAAGTCCGGCATCAAAGAGATCCGCGGCTACGGCGGGTTCCCGGTCAGCGGCGAGTTCCTCCGCACCGACAACCCCGAGGTGGTGGCCCGCCACGACGCGAAGGTCTACGGCAAGGCCTCCGTCGGAGCGCCGCCGATGTCGGTGCCGCACCTCGACCTCCGCGTCATCGACGGCAGCGGCAGCCTGATGTTCGGCCCGTACGCCGGCTTCAGCCCGAAGTACCTCAAGACCGGTTCGGTGCTCGACCTGTTCGCCTCGATCCGTTGGCACAACATCGTGCCGATGGTCGCCGCCGGCCTCAGCAACCTTGGCCTGGTCCGCTACCTGATCGGGCAACTGCTGGCCAGCGAGAAGACCAAGTTCGACGAACTGCGCAGGTTCTACCCGAAGGCCGACCCGGCCGACTGGTACCGCATCACTGCCGGCCAGCGCGTGCAGGTGATCAAGCGCGACAAGAAGAAGCTCGGCGTGCTGCAGTTCGGCACCGAGGTCGTCGCGGCCGCGGACGGGTCCATCGCGGGTCTGCTCGGCGCATCCCCCGGCGCCTCCACGGCCGTGCCGATCATGCTCGACGTGCTGCGGCGATGCTTCCCCGACCGTATGGACGAATGGATGCCTCGGCTCACCCAGCTCGTCCCGAGCTACGGCACCGAGCTCTCCGACGACCCGGCTCGCGCCCGCGAGACGCTCGAGCGCACCGCGAGCGTGCTGCGCATACGCCCGTAGCCCGCGGCCGGGTTCGTTTTTCCGGAAGATGTTGCCCCGATCGGGCTCTCGAGCGCAACCAGTGTGCACTCGAGTCGTACTTCTCCGGAAAAGCGAGCCATAGCCAGGGTTGACGATGGCCAGAACACGTGTTCGAATGTCAGCATGCGTTGGGAGCAGCAGGAACTGAGCGCCGAGAGTGCGTCCGCCCTGCCGGGGTTGGCTCGCCTGTCGAATCTGGTGCGTTCGGTGACGACGCCGGAGTTCGCCGGCATACGGTTTCACGAGGTGCTGGCCAAGTCCGCACTGAACCGAGTGCCGAGCGGCAGCGCGATGCCGTTTGGCTGGACGATCAACCCGTACCGCGGGTGCAGCCACGCGTGCGTGTACTGCTACGCCCGGTCCACGCACGGCTACCTCGACCTCGACGCCGGGCGAGACTTCGACAGCGAGATCATCGTCAAGGTCAACGTCGCCGAGGTGCTGACCAGGGAGCTGGCGAGAGCGTCGTGGCAGAGGCATCCGGTCGCTCTCGGCACCAACACCGACCCGTACCAGCGCGCCGAGGGGCGCTACCGGCTGATGCCTGGCATCATCGCGGCGCTCGCCGACAGCGGCACGCCGTTCAGCATCCTGACCAAGGGCACTCTGCTGCGGCGCGATCTGCCGCTGCTGGCCCAGGCGGCTGACCGCGTGAACGTCGATCTGGCGATGTCGATCGCGGTCTACGACGACGAGCTGCAGCAGTCCATCGAGCCCGGCACCCCGACGACACGAGCGCGACTGGACACCGTGCGGGCCGTCCGCGACGCGGGGCTCGATTGCGCGGTGTTCATGATGCCGATACTGCCGTACCTCACCGACACGGTCGCTCACCTCGAGGGCGCCCTCGCGCGCGCCAAGCAGGCCGGGGCGACGGCGGTGCTGTACTCGAGCCTGCACCTTCGTCCGGGGGCGCGCGAGTGGACCCTGCAGTGGCTCGCGCGCGAGCACCCGGAGCTGCTGCCGAAGTACACGGCGATGTACGGCTCGAGCGCGTACGCGCCCAAGGCATACCGGCAGTGGCTCGCCGCGCGGGTGCAGCCCCTGATCCGCAAGCACGGGCTCGAGCGGGGACGCATGAATCCCACCACGCGAGGCGTCGACGCGCAGCTGTCCGCACCCCAGCCCGCGCTGTTCTGACCGTGTACCCCGATAGCGGGGTACACACGAGCGCAATTCACTGACAGAGTGGTGCCTCGTGAGCGCGAGTCAACCGATCGAGCCGGGTCCGAGCCGGATCCGTCTGGCGATCCTCGACGACCACGAGGTGTTGCTCGACACCCTCGGCAGCTGGATCGCGCAGAACGCGCCCGACTTCGAGGTGGTCGTCTCGGCGAGCACCTGGCTGCAGCTCGTGCACAGTGCGGCGTTCCCGACCGACCTGGTCTTCCTCGATTTCCAGCTTCGCGAACCGGTGTCCATCGAAGCACGCGTGCGCACCTGCCGGGCCGCGGGCGCGAAAGTGATCGTGCTGACCAGCCTCGACTCGACGGAGTCGCGCGAGCGTGCGCTGGCCGCCGGCGCGCTCGACGTTCTCTCGAAGTCCCTGCCGATGGCCGACGTGATGGACGCCGCACGCGCCGTCATGGGTGTCGAGGTCGCACCGAGGGCGTTGCGGGACTGGCGTCCGCGTCCGACGACCACCCCGACCCAGTCACGCCCCAGGCTCAGCCCCGGCGAGACGCAGGCGCTGGCCCTGTACGCGTCGGGACTGAGCACCCCCGAGGTCGCGGCGAGCATGAATGTGCAATACGAGACCGCGAAGACGTATCTTCGACGGGTGAGGGAAAAGTACGCCAAGGCCGGTCGACCGGCGAGCAAGAAGGCTGAACTGATCCGACGGGCGGCCGAAGACGGCTACCTGAGCTGATGGCCAAGCTCTACTTCCGCTTCGGCGCGATGAACAGCGGCAAGAGCACCGCGCTGCTGCAGGCCGCGTACAACTACGAGGAGCGCGGGCAGCGAGTGCTGCTGGCCAAACCCGCGATCGACACCAGGGGCGACGCTACGATCGTGTCACGACTCGGGGTGACCCGGCCCGTCGACTTCACGATCGGCGCGGACGAGGATCTCTACGAGTCGTTCCAGCGGCATCGCCGGGGCGACCTCCCCGTGAGCTGCCTGCTGCTCGACGAGGTGCAGTTCCTCAGCGAGCAGCAGGTCGATGACCTGCTGAGGATAGCGATCCTGGACGATGTTCCGGTGCTGGCCTACGGCATCCGCACCGATTTTCAGACCGTCGCGTTCCCCGGCAGCCGCCGCCTGCTCGAGATCGCGCACTCCCTCGAAGAGCTGAAGACCATCTGCCGCTGCGGTCGCAAGGCGGTGTTCAACGCGCGCAAGATCGACGGCCGATTCGTGTTCGACGGCGATCAAGTGGCGATAGACGGGGCGGATGTCACCTACGAAAGCCTCTGCGGAGCCTGCTACCTCGACGAGTCGGGCGGCGTGCTCAACAACGGCTGGCGGCCGAGACCCGACTTCAGCTATCGGTCAGGGCCAGACGCCGACTTCACGTAAGTCAGGGGATCTGGTCGGGGTAACAGGATTTGAACCTGCGGCCTCTTCGTCCCGAACGAAGCGCGCTACCAAGCTGCGCCATACCCCGATGGCCCGAGGGCCTCGTCAAGCGTACCCGATATCTCCTGCGGTGAGGGTCACGACAACGGCCTCGGGCGGGCAGGCGAAGCGCACCGGGGCGTAGATGGATGTCCCGATCCCGGCGCTCACCTGAAGGTACGCCGCGCGGCGCGCGTGATGCCACACGCTGAGCCCCGAGGCCTGCTCACGCGGCAGGTCGCAGTTCGTCACCAGCGCGGGCAGTCCCGGGATGCGCACCTGCCCGCCGTGCGTGTGTCCTGCGAAGATCACGTCGGCGCCGTAGGTGACGAACGAGTTCAGCACGCGCTGGTACGGGGCGTGCGTGACGCCGATGGTGACCGGCTCGGGCCCAGTACGGTCGTCGTGCCAGCCGACGTTCTCGCGCAGCTCCTCGACGATACCGGGCATCCGGTCCAGCCGGTCCCAGCCGCGGTGCGCGTCGTTGACGCCGAAGATCTCCAACCGCGACCCGCGCAGCTCGATTGCGCGGGCGGCGTTGTTCAGCGAAAGCCAGCCCAGAGTGCCCTGGAAGTACCGCTCGAGACCGTCGACGTCGAGCCGTTCGATCTCGCCGACCCGACCCGACGGCCCTCCGACGTAGCCGAGCCAGTTCTTCGGTTTCGGCGCGAAGTAGTCGTTGGATCCGTTGACGTATACGCCGGCAACCCCCGCGAACGGCTCGAGCGCACGCATCACGCCCTCGATGCCGTCGCGATGACCGAGGTTATCACCGGTGTTGACGATGAGGTCCGGTTCGTAGTCGGTCAGCGACCGGATCCAGTCCTGTTTGCGATGCTGCCACGGTGCCATGTGCAGATCGCTGAGGTGCAAGATCGTGACCGACCGTGCCCCCGGTTCGAGGATGGGCAGCACCTCGTGCCGCACCGTGAACCGGTTGCGCTCGATCAGCGCGCCCCACGCGAAGGCTCCGGCGGCTGCGGCCACGATCCCGAGGGTCGTGGCCGCAGCGCGAGTTCGGGTCACGGATTGTTGCCGTTCCCGTTGCCGCCGCAGTTCTCCTTGCCGATGGACAGGCTCACCGGCGCGTTGGGCAGCGCCGCGGCGCCCGGAGCGGGGTTCGACGCCTGCACCTTGTCGACTTTCGGGCCCGGCTCCACCACAACACAGGTCTGACTGACATTTCGGTACCCGGCGTCCTCGAGAATCTGCTGGGCTTGACTGAAGTCGAACTCCTCGCCATTGCCCACCACGTCGGGGAAGGCTTGCATGTTGCCCTTGCTCGAGAACACGGTGATGAGTGCGCCCCTGGCTGACTGGGTGCCGGGAGCGGGATCCTGGTTGGCCACTCGACCCGCTTCCAGGTTCGAGTCGATTGGCCCTCCGTCGGCGAACTGGAAGCCCGCTTGCTCGAGAAGCTGCCTGGCCGCATCCATGGTCAAGGTGCGAACGTCCGGCACTTCTGCACCCGAGCCGCGCAGCAGATTCTCGGGCGGGGCCGGCCAGTTCTCGCCACCGAGTTTCGCGTTCGCGGTGGCCATGATGTCGCGGGTGATGAAGTGGCGCAGCAGGATACCCCGCACCCCGTTGTATGCGGTGGTCGTGATATCCCGTTCACCGATGCTGTTGCCGACCCAGACCACGTTGGCCAGCCTGCTGGTCGCCGACGCCATCCAGGTCTGGTTCGACCGGTCGGTGGTTCCGGTCTTGCCGAAGATCGGCACGCCGTCCTCGGGGTTGGCGAAGGCGGTGTTGCTGACGTTCATGACCTGTTTGAGCACGTCGATGGCGGTCGCCGCCACCCCGGGGTCGAGTTCCTGTCGGCACTGCGGCGCCTGTCCCGGCTTCTCTTGGCCGTCGGGTGTCACCACCGAATCGACGATGATCGGCGCGCAGTACTTGCCGAGCGCGGCGACCGCGGCGTAGGCACCTGCCATGCTCAGGGGCGTCACGTAGTTCGTGCCGATGACCGAGGTCGGGTTCGTTTCGAGATCCTGACCGTCGGCGCGCTCGACGCCCAGCCGAGCCGCCGTCTCATTGATGGTGCACAGGTCGAGCTGCTGCGCCATCCTGAGGAAGATGCCGTTGATCGATTGCACCGTGCCGTCGCGCACGGTGTAGATGCCGCGTTCGTTGCTCGCGTTCCCGGCCTGGAAGGTGCCGTTGCCGTAGGGTTCGCCGCAGACCTTGAAGTCCTTGAAGTTCCACGGACCAGGGTCGGCGGCCAGGCGTTCATTGACGCCCTTCCCCGCCTCGAGCCAGGCGAGCAGGGTGAACAGCTTGTACGTCGAGCCTGGCTGCACGCCGCCTGATCCACCGCGCTCGAAGTCGGTGTTGTAGTTGACCGCCGAGTATTCGACACCGGTCTGCAGCGGGTCGTCGTCGAAGATCTTGTTCTCGACCATGGTGCGAATGCGCCCGGTACCGGGTTCGACCGACGTGGACGCACTGCCGAGCGCGAACCCGGTCTCGGTGTTCGGTGCGTACGCCCACACCGCATTCTGCGCGACGACCTGGATGTCCCAGTCGATCGAGGTGTAGATCTTCCAGCCGCCGGTCTTCCACGCCGCAGTCCGCGCCTCGGGGCTGTCGCCGAGAAACTCGAAGTCAGGAACGCTCTTGACCACGTAGTCGCAGAACCAGCGGCCCTCGACTGCAGCTGCCCGACAACCGTTGCTCGGGGGCTGCAACTTCACGAACGACTCGTCGACGGGCGTATTGAAGGCCTCGTCATATTCGGCCTGCGTGAGGTTACCGGCTTGGAGCATCTTGTCGAGGATGTAGTCGCGGCGCTCCTGGTTGGCCGCGAAGTTCTCGGGGTCTGCGAGGTTGCGCTGGTTCGGGAACTGCACGATAGCGATCAAGCTCGCAGCCTGCGCGGGGGTGAGATCCGCGGCGTTCACACTGAAGTAGCGCTGCGACGCGGCCTGGATGCCGTAGGTCGCGTTGCCGAAGTTCGCGATGTTCAGGTACGCGGTGAGGATCTCCTTCTTCGTGTACTTCTTCTCGAGCCCGATCGCCAGCTTCATCTCCTGGAGCTTTCGGTCGAAGGTGGGGGCCATGGCCGCGTCGTAGGCCGCCTTGACCTCCTCGGGCGTCGGCTGCTCGAGCGCATCCTGAACGAAGGTGTTGCGCACGACCTGCATCGTCAGCGTGGAGGCACCCGACTCGATGCCGCCAGACGCGACGTTGCCGATCGCGGCGCGGATCACGCCCGCGACATCCACCCCGCTGTGCTCCCAGAAGCGCCGGTCCTCACCGTCGACCGCGGCATCGAGCGCGTACTGGGAGATCTGCTCGTACGGGATCTCCTCGCGGTTCTGGTCGTACACCGTCGCCACGCGCACCGGCCCGGCGTTGGACTGGGCGTAGATCTCGTTGCGCTGCGGCAACTGGTTGATCTCCAGGTACTCGGGAAGGTTGTCGAAGACGCCGATCGCCGACGACGCGGTGACGCCGGTCATGGCGATCGCGGGAGCGACCATGACCGTGACGAGCAGACCAGAAAGCGCGCTGAACCCGACGAAACCCAGGATCGCGGAGAACACGCCACGACGCGGACGATTTTGGGCAGACATGTCCATAGAGTACGGGATGGCTCTGTCTTCTAAGCTGAGGGGATGCCGCAAGCCGAAACCCAGTGGGAGTACATCACCACACCGCTGCTGATCCACAACACCACCGCGATCCTGAACAACTGGGGTTCGGACGGCTGGGAGCTGGTGCAGATCGTGACCGGTCCCGAAGGCGGCCTGGTGGCTTACTTCAAACGACCGAAAGTGGATGCCTGATGATCGTCGAGCGTCTCACCGAGCTCGGTCTCGAGCTGCCCGAACTCGCCAAGCCGGTCGCGGCCTACATTCCGGCCGTGGTCACGGGCAACCTGGTGTTCGTGTCCGGACAGCTGCCGTTCTCGGGCGGGCAGCTGCCGGCCACCGGGAAGGTCGGGACCGAGGTATCCGCGGATGATGCGAAGAGCTACGCCCGGCAATGCGTACTGAACGGACTTGCCGCCGCACACTCGGTCATCGGATCGTTGGACCGCATCACGCGGGTCGTCAGGGTGACCGGATTCGTCGCATCCGACCCGTCGTTCACCGGCCACCCCGGCGTCATCAACGGCGCGTCGGAGCTGCTCGGCGAGATATTCGGCGACGCCGGCCGACACGCCCGCAGCGCCGTCGGCGTGTCCGCGCTGCCCCTGGATGCGCCGGTCGAGATCGAGTTCATCTTCGAATTCGCCTAATGCCGCACCTGCACCTGGGCGACTACGACGAGTCGTTGCGCGGCATCGTGCTCGAGGGGCGGCGGCTCACGCAGGACAGCCGGGATGTCGCACCGGGCGACGTGTTCGTCGCTGACGGCGGACTGCGGTTCGCTGTCGACGCGCAGGAGCGCGGGGCGGTCGGCGTGCTGTTCGAGGCATCCGAGGACGGGGCGGGGCCGGGTCGCTATGCGATCACGGGTCTGCACGCGCAGCTCGGGCGCATCGCGGACGACTTCTACCGACATCCATCCCGCGATCTTTCACTGGTGGGGGTCACCGGCACGAACGGCAAGACCTCGACGGTGCAACTCATCGCTCAGGCCTGGCACGCGCTGGGCCGTACCAGCGCGAGCATCGGCACCATCGGTGCCGGCGTGCACGGGGCGCTGGTGCCGACCGGGCTGACCACCCCGTCGGTGACGAGGGTGCACGAGCTGCTCGCCGGGTTCCGCGATGAGGGTATGCGCAACGTCGCGATCGAGGTGAGCTCGCACGCCCTGGAACAGGATCGGGTGGCGGGCGTGCGCTTCGATGTCGTCGTCTTCACCAACCTCAGCCGGGACCACCTCGATTACCACGGCAGCATGGAGGCGTACGCGGCCGCGAAGGCGCGCATCCTCGACCTGCCCGGCGAGCCGGCGGCCGTGCTCAACCTCGACGACGAGCGCGGGCGGGCTTGGCTCGAGCGGGTCGGGTCGCGGGGCATCGGCGTCAGCTCTCGAGGGCAGACGGATGCCTCGATCACCGGCAGCGACGTCGCGCTCGGGCCCGGCGGCATCCGTTTCGCGCTCACGATCGCGGGGCAGACCCACCCGGTCTCGAGCCCCCTGATCGGACGGTTCAACGTCGACAACCTGCTCGCCACCGCCGGGGTGCTGCACGCGCAGGATGTCGACGCCGAGGAGATCGCGTTCGTACTCGGCACGCTCGAGGCGCCCTTCGGTCGGATGAACCGCATCCGGCCTACTGCCGAGTCGCCGCTGGTGGTCGTCGACTACGCGCACACCCCCGATGCGCTCGGGCAGTCGCTCGCCGCGCTCGCCGAGGTCGAGCACGATCGCATCATCACGGTCTTCGGTGCGACCGGGGAGCGCGATCGCGGCAAGCGGCCCGACATGGCGCGGATCGTCGAGGCAGGCTCCGACCTCGTGATCGTCACCGACGACGACGTGCACCACGAGGACGGCGACCAGATCGTCGCCGACCTGCGTGCCGGATTCACCGACCCCGCTCGTGTGGTCGAGTTGCGCGACCGCGGCGCTGCGATCGCCCATGCGCTCGGGCAGGCGACGTCGCGCGACATCGTGCTCATCGCCGGCAAGGGGCACGAGGCGCACCAGATCGTGGGCGAGCAGCTCGTGCCCTTCAGCGACACGGAGACGGCGCAGCGCCTCCTGCGCGAGCGGTTCGGCTAGCGCCCTGGGATCGCTTTTCCGGAGTTTTGTCGAGCCTTGCCCGGCCTGCGTGACGTAGCGTCTGCGGCTGCGGGTCACTTACCTGCTCCAGCCAGCGAACGACCGGGCGAGAGCGCGCGCCAACATGGAAACTCCGGAAAAGCGATCGCGTCGAGAGGCTCAGCGGGGCCGGATCACTCGAAGGTGGTCGCGCCGAGCGAGGTGCTCGAGTATCCGCCGCTCGCATCCGGGCCAGTCGTACATCACCATCGCGTAGTTGAACCGTGCCGTGACATACCCCTGCGTTGCGGCGAGATTGTCCTTCACGTAGTCGCGGTGACGAGGTATCTCGCCCTCGTGATACTTCTTGCCGTCAGTCTCGACCAGGAGCGACCTTCCGACCAAGAAGTCGAACTCGCCCGCCCCTTCGATCTGCGGGTGCAATAGAAACGGGATGCCACGGTCGTCGAACCACAGACGTACCTGGTCCTCCATTCCCGAGTCCGACATCCCATCCACGTGCCGCGCCCACTCCTGCACGCGGAGTGGTGCGCCCACGAAGGCGGCTTGCGTCGCGAAGAGATCGAGCCCGCCCGTCTTGATCGCCGAGTTTGCACACGCCACGGCAAGCTCGCGTCCGGCGTAGCGCAGCACCTGCGCAAGCGCGACCTCGGGAGCTTCTCGCCAGCACTCCGAGTCAGTCAACAGACCCGCGGGCACTTCGCGCCAGTGCCTGACCACCCCCGGAAACGCGTCTCGCCCCACTCCGGACACGTTCCCGTGCGGCGGCCAGCTGACGTGAATGTCGTGATCGAGCCCGGTCCACCAGCCGTAGCTTCGGGCTGCCGAAACCGCCCCGAGCTTGCCGCCGAGTCGCACGGCGGTCGAGACATCCTCGGCCAGATTCGGTAGGCCGTACCACGCTCGGCGCAGCCGCACGATCGAGCCGGCCCGCACCGCGGATGCGATCGCCTTGACGGAGTACCCGCGCGCGAGGATGTCTGCACGCGTCATCACTCCTCCGCCATTGGCGAGAACGAGAGCGAGCGGGGCGCGAGACAGCATGCCTCATCGTGCGGGATTCGGGAGCCGAGGCATCCCGTCCTACCAGCTTTGTGGATGCCTCCGCCTGTGCACGACTGGACGCAGGGTTCGCTTCTCCGGAGTGCTTGGTCGGAAACCACACCCGTAACCGGAATCGGTCACTCCCGTGAAGGAACTCCGGAAAAGCGAACCCCGCGGGCGGGGGACCCCGCCGCGGCCTGCGCCGCAGCGGCGGCAGCTACTTCAGCCGGTCGCTGATCACCGTCATCACGGACGTGTCCGCGAGCGTGGTGGTGTCGCCGATCTCGCGGCCCTCCGCGACATCCTGCAGCAGTCGCCGCATGATCTTGCCCGACCGGGTCTTCGGAAGCTCGGCGACCACGAAGATCTGCCGGGGCCGAGCGATCGCACCGATCTGAGCGGCGACGTGCGAGCGAAGCAGGGCGGATGCCTCCTCCGCGGTCTGCGCATCGGCCTGGTTGGACTTGATGATGACGAACGCGACGACGGCCTGACCGGTCGTCTCGTCGGCGGCGCCGACCACGGCGGCCTCGGCGACGATGGGATGGGACACCAGCGCTGACTCGATCTCCTGCGTTGAGAGGCGGTGCCCTGACACGTTCATCACGTCGTCGACGCGACCGAGCAGCACGATGTCGCCATCGGCGTCGACGTGGGCACCGTCGCCGGCGAAGTACTTCCAGCCGCTGTCGTGCGAGAAACGCGACCAGTACGTGTCGCGGAATCTGTCGGGGTCGCCCCAGATGCCGCGCAGCATCGCCGGCCACGGCTCCGAGACGACGAGCAGCCCACCGTGCGGCGGGTCGACCCGGGTGCCGTCGTCGGCGAGGATGTCGATCCTGATACCCGGGATCGGCACCTGCGCAGACCCCGGCTTGAGCGTGGTCAGCCCGGGCAGTGCGCTGATCATGATCGCGCCGGTCTCGGTCTGCCACCAGGTGTCGACGATCGGCGTGGTGCCGGAGCCGATGATGTCGCGGTACCAGATCCACGCCTCGGGGTTGATCGGCTCGCCGACGGAACCGAGCACCCGCAGCGACGAGAGGTCGAAGCCCTGCGGCACCTGCCGCCCGATCTTCATGAACGACCGGATGGCGGTGGGTGCCGTATAGAAGATGGAGACGCGGTACTTCTGAATGAGCTCCCACCAGCGGCCGGGATGCGGGGTGTCGGGGGTTCCCTCGTAGAGCACCTGGGTCGCACCGTTGGCCAGCGGACCGTAGATCACGTAACTGTGCCCGGTGATCCAGCCCACGTCTGCGGTGCACCAGTAGACATCCGTCTCCGGGTGCAGGTCGAAGACGTTCCGGTGCGTGAACGCAACCTGGGTGAGGTACCCGCCGGAGGTGTGCAGGATGCCCTTCGGCTTGCCGGTCGTGCCGGAGGTGTAGAGGATGAACAGCGGGTTCTCGGCCTCGAAGGCCTCGGCCTCGTGCTCCGCACTGGCGGTGTCGACCATGTCGTGCCACCAGAGGTCGCGCCCGTCGGTCCACTCGACGTCGTTGCCGCCGCGGCGCACGACCAGGACATGCTCGACGCTGGATCGCCCGTCGGCGATCGCGGCATCCACCGCATCTTTGAGGGGGAAGACTCTGCCCTTGCGCCAGCCGCCATCGGCCGTGATCACCAGCTTCGCCTGTGCGTCGTCGATGCGGCTGCGCAGGCTCTCGGCGCTGAAGCCGCCGAACACCACCGAGTGCACGGCGCCGAGTCGCGCGACGGCGAGCATCGCGACCACGGCTTCGGGCACGACCGGCAGGTAGATGGCGACCCGGTCGCCCTGCCCGATGCCCAGGTCGCGCAGCGCGTTCGCCGTGCGCTTGACCTCGGTCGTCAGCTCGGCGTAGGTGATCGAGCGGCTGTCGCCCGGCTCGCCCTCCCAATGGATGGCGATGCGGTCGCCGTTGCCGGCCTCGACGTGCCGGTCGAGGCAGTTGTAGGCGACGTTGAGTCTGCCGTCGGCGAACCATCTCGCGAACGGCGGGTTCGACCAGTCGAGGGTCTGCGTGAACGGCTCGTGCCAGTGCAGGTACTCGCGGGCGGTGTCCGCCCAGAACCGCAACCGGTCCGCGCCAGCCCGATCGTAGAGGTCGGCGTCGGCGACGGCCGCTGCCGCGAACGACGGCGGCGGCGGAAACCGCCGGGTCTCGGTCAGAAGACTGTCAATCGAGTGCGTGGTCATGTCGTGATCCTCGTCGATCTTGCGAGCTGCCAGGCTCCCGCGAACCGGTGGAAAGGCAGGGTTCTGACGATCCTAGAACGTCCCATTGACCCCCAGGAATCCTGCGGTACACTGAGGCGTCGCGTGCGAACGCGGCACTGCGGTGCCAAGTGATTCCCCCCAATCCGGTGCCGCTGTGGCGGCGCCTGTTCCCCCCAATAGGCGCCGCCCCTCTTCGTTAAACAGCCTCGCCTGTTTCACGATCTCGCACGCGCCAGCTTCGTAACCTGCCGTCATGCACGCGTTCGTCGCCCGCCGCCCCGGCACGGATGCCTCGGCTCCGGCCCCGCCCCCGAAACGGTTCAGCGGTCTCGACTTCGGTCCACTCGCGCCCTTCGTCGCGGACCCGGGCGTGACCGACATCCTCGTCAACGGACCGGGTGACGCGTGGGTCGACCGCGGCTCGGGCCTCGAGCGGGTGCCGCCACTCGGCCTGCCGGAGCCGCAGCTGCGCGAACTCGCCGTGCGACTGATCGCGCTCGGCGGTCGTCACGTCGACGAGGCGACCCCGTGCGTGGACACCCGGCTCTCCGACGGCATCCGGGTGCACGTCGTGCTGCCGCCGATCTCGCCGGCCGGCACGCTGCTGTCGATTCGGCTGCCCCGGGTGCGGCGGCTCTCGCTGACCGATCTGGCGGAGGCGGGCTTCTTCGAGACGGTGCCGCTGCCCTCGGTGATCGAACTCGTGCAGACCCGGCGCAACCTGCTGATCACGGGAGCCGGCGGCAGCGGCAAGACCACGCTGCTGGCCGCGCTGCTCGGCGCGGCGGCGCCGGGTGAGCGCATCGTCGCCATCGAAGACGTGGCCGAGCTGGGTGTGGCGCATCCGCACTTCGTCTCGCTCGAGGCGCGGCAGCCCAACCTCGAGGGTGCCGGCGGCCTGGGCCTGCCCAGGCTGCTGCGCGAGGCCCTGCGGATGCGTCCGGACCGGCTCGTGCTCGGCGAGTGCCGCGGGGCCGAGATCCGCGAACTGCTCGGCGCGCTCAACACCGGGCACGACGGTGGCGCTGGCACCCTGCACGCGAACTCGCTGCACGACGTACCCGCGCGGCTCGAAGCGCTTGGGGCGCTCGCCGGGCTGTCGCCCGAGGCGGTCGCGCGTCAGGCGGTGAGCGCGATCGGCGCCGTGCTGCATCTCGAACGGGTCGATGGGATGCGACGGCTCGCCGCCGTGGGAGCGTTCGCCCTGGTACGTGACCGGCTGGTCATCGCGTGAGCGACGATGCGGCGCTGCCCGACCTGGCCCGCCTGACGCGGCGCCTGGCGGTGCTGCTCGGAGCGGGGGTCACGCCCGCGTCGGCGTGGCAGCACCTCGGTGTCGACGTCGGCGACGATGTAGCGATCGCGCTGCAGCGTCGCGGGCAGACCGAGCAGGAGCGGGAGGCGTGGCGCGGGCTGGCCGCGGCCTGGGTGGTGGCGACAGACGCGGGCGCACCGCTCGCGCCGTCGCTGCGCGGCTACGCCGAGTCGCTGACCTCGCTCGCGCAGTCGCAGCGAGACGCACGGGTGGCCCTGGCCGGACCCGCCGCGACCGCCCGCATCGTGATGGCGCTGCCCGCGCTCGGCCTGCTGTTCGGGCTGGCGCTCGGGTTCGACACGATCGGCGTGCTGGTCGGCACGCCGGTGGGCTGGGCCTGCCTCGTCATCGGCGCGGCGCTGCTCGTCGCCGCGTGGCGCTGGAACCGCGGCATGATCGCAGCGGCTGCACCGAAGACGGTGACGCCCGGCATCGACTGCGACCTGATGGCGATCGCCGTCAGCGGCGGTGCTGCGTTGCGGAACGCCCGTAGTGCCGTCGCCGCAGCGCTCGAGCGATTCGGCCTGGCGCCGTCCAACCGTGTCGATGCCGTGCTCGACCTGTCGTCGCGCGCCGGCGTCCCCGCGGCCGAGTTGCTGCGCGCTGAGGCGGAGGAGGCCCGGGCCGACGCGCGGGCGGAGGCGCAGGCATCCGCCGCTCGTCTGGCGGTGCGACTCATGCTGCCACTCGGGCTGTGCGTGCTGCCGTCGTTCATGGTGCTCGGGGTGCTACCGCTCATCGTGAGCATCGTCACCTCCACCGTCTCGGGATTGTGACCGCTCTCCACCATTCCTGGCACAGTGCCTCACGCACCGCGGCCGGACGGCAGGCTGGATGCGCTCGGCCGGCCACCGAACAGGAGACGCAATGAGTACCCTCTTCCGCAGACTCGTCGACGACCGCGGGGCGGCCACCGCCGAGTACGTCATCGTGATCATGGCCGCGGTCGGCTTCGCCGGGCTGCTCGTGGTGGTGCTGCAGTCCGGCGAGGTGCAGGCCATCCTCACCGATCTGGTGCGCAACGCGCTGTCGCTGCCAGGATGAGGTCGGAGCGCGGCTCGGGCAGCGCTGATGTGCACCGAGCCGCAGAGCGCGGCTCGGTGACGGCCGAGTTCGCCGTCGCGATGCCGGCACTGGCCATCGTGCTGGCGGCCTGCCTCGCGGGCTTCCAGGTCGCCGGCACGCAGCTGCGCCTGCAGGATGCCGCGGCGCTCGCCGCCCGAGCGCTCGCCCGCGGCGACTCGCCGTCGCCGGCGCTCGGGCTCGTGGTGGGCGCAAGCCTCGCACAGCAGTCCGACGGCGACCTGCTGTGCGTCACCCTCTCGGCACCCGCCGCACTCGGGCTGACAGTACAGGCGACCGGGTGCGCGTTGAGCGGCGGGCGATGAGCGGCTCGGTCGCGACGGTCGGCGTGGCGGTGGCACTGGTGGGCCTCGCCGTTCCGGCGCTGACGGCCTACAGCGCCCTGGCGGTGCGGCAGTCCGTGGCCGCGGCAGCCGATGCGGCGGCGCTCGCCGGGGCCGATGCGGCCGTGGGCATCGTGGCGGGATACCCGTGTGAGGTCGCCGCTGTCGCTGCCGAAGCCAACGGCGCGGAACTCGACGCCTGCCTCGCGGACGGGCTCATCGTCTCGGTGACGGCGACGCGGATGGTACTCGGCGTGACCGTGACCGTCGCGGCGACCGCGGGGCCACCGCGGTGAGCCGGCTTAGTTCCTTACCTGTACTCCCCCGCTCGACTGAAGCGCCTCCGCATTCCGGACATCGCGTTCGGCGTCTGCCTTGGCGGGCACCCACATCGGCCCGACCAGAAGCGCGAGAAAGAAGATGTTGAACAGCGCGTTCGAGGCGTTGCCGGATGCGATGGATCCCGCGCTGTCGAACAGGAACCAGGTGCATGCTCCCACCACGAGTGATCGGCGCACTCCTTCGGGTGCAGCGTCGTAGGCCCAAGCGCGAAGGCAGAGGATGGTCACCCCCCAGCCAAGAAGAAACCCGCCGGTGAGGGCCGATAGGAAGCGGATCGTGTCGCCGTCGTAGTTCTGCACTCCGTCCAGCGGCCAGGACAGCAGGTCGAGGGCCCACGTCGCGAAGCCGGACGTGCTGGCGAGGGTGCCGAGCGTGAATACCGGCCCGAAACCGCCGACGACGAGCGCCGACACGATGAGCCACATCTTGTGAATCCGGTGAGTGCGCATGCCATCCTCCTCGCGACACAGTATGGACCGCGCGTCATAATCCTCTCTTTCCCGGTGACATCAAGGGCCATCGCCGGAGCAGCGCCCTGAGCGAACCCTCGGGCACGTTTCGACATGATGGATGTTCCGGTGTGTATGGTGTCGCTGGCGACGGCTGCCACGTCGCATCCTGCTGTCCAACGAAACCGTTCACATTTAAGAGGAGTACCGTGCCCGGTACCAAGAAGCTCGTCATCGTCGAATCGCCGACGAAGGCGAAGACCATCGCCCAGTACCTCGGCGACGGCTACGACGTGCAGTCCTCCGTCGGGCACATCCGCGACCTGATCGAGCCGAAGAACCTGCCGCCGGAGCTGAAGAAGGGCTCACTGGGCAAGTTCTCGGTCGACGTCGAAAACGGGTTCGCCCCGTACTACGTCGTCTCCGATGCCAAGAAGAAGACGGTCGCCGACCTCAAGCGCGCGCTCAAAGATGCCGACGAGCTCTACCTCGCAACCGATGAGGACCGCGAGGGCGAGGCCATCGCGTGGCACCTGCTCGAGGTGCTCAAGCCCAAGATCCCGGTGCGCCGGATGGTGTTCCACGAGATCACGGAGGATGCGATCGCCCACGCCCGTGACAACACCCGAGACATCGACGAGGCGCTCGTCGACGCGCAGGAGACGCGCCGCATCCTCGACCGGCTCTACGGCTACGAGGTGTCGCCGGTGCTGTGGCGCAAAGTCGGGCCGGGGCTGTCCGCCGGCCGTGTGCAGTCGGCGGCCACCCGGCTGGTCGTCGAGCGTGAGCGCGAGCGCCTAGCCTTCCGCACCGCGGCCTACTGGGATCTGCTGGCCGGCCTGACACCGACCGGCGACCCGCAGCGCTTCGAGGCGAAGCTCAGCCGCCTCGACGGCCGCCGCGTCGCCGCCGGCCGCGACTTCGACGACCGCGGGCAGCTCAAGAACGACGTGGTCGCCGTCGACGAGGCGGCAGCGACGGCGCTGGCCGAGGCGCTGAGAGGGGCGGATGTCTCGATCACCGTGACATCCGTCGAATCGAAGCCGTACACCCGACGTCCTGCCGCGCCGTTCACCACCTCGACATTGCAGCAGGAGGCCGGCCGCAAGCTGCGTTTCTCCGCCCGGCAGACGATGAGCGTGGCGCAGTCGCTGTACGAGAACGGCTACATCACGTATATGCGTACCGACTCGCCGACGCTGTCGAAGCAGGCGATTCACGCGGCTCGCGCGCAGGCGACGAAGCTGTACGGAGCCGACACGGTTCCGGACAAGCCGCGCGTCTACGCGGGCAAGAGCAAGAACGCTCAGGAGGCGCACGAGGCGATCCGTCCGTCGGGTGACACCTTCCGCACGCCGTCCGAGTTGCAGTCCGCCCTACGTGGCAACGACTTCAAGCTGTACGACCTGATCTGGAAGCGCACGGTCGCCTCGCAGATGGCCGACGCGAGAGGTTCGACGGCATCCGTGACGATCGAGGCGCGCGCGGAGGGCAGCGTCGCCGAGTTCACGGCGACCGGAACGGTGATCACGTTCCGCGGCTTTTTGCACGCCTACGAGGAGTCGCGAGACGAAGATCGCAACGAGAGCGCCGAGCCCGCCGAGGCGAAGCTGCCGCAGCTGACCCAAGGGCAGCAGCTGAACCTGCTCGACGTCGAGGCGAAGGGCCACGAGACCTCCCCGCCGCCGCGCTACACCGAGGCGAGCCTGGTGAAGGCGCTCGAGGAGCTCGGCATCGGTCGCCCGTCGACCTACGCGAGCATCATCTCGACCATCGTGGACCGTGGCTACGTCACCCCCCGCGGCCAGGCGCTGGTGCCGAACTGGATCGCGTTCAGCGTGGTGCGGCTGCTCGAGGAGCACTTCGCCGACCTGGTGCAGTACGAGTTCACCGCCGAGATGGAGGAGGACCTCGACCGTATCGCCGACGGGCTGGAGAACCGATCCGCGTGGCTGAGCGGCTTCTACTTCGGCAGCGGGAAGCACCGGGGGCTTCGCTCGGTCATCGACAATCTCGGCGACATCGACGCGCGTGACATCAACTCGGTGCGCATCGCCGATGACATCACCCTGCGTATCGGCAAGTACGGGCCGTACCTCGAGGCGCCGAGCTCCGACCCCGAGACGCCGCGCCGCGTGAACATCCCGCAGGAGTTGGCTCCCGACGAGTTGACCGCGGAGAAGGCGCGCGAGTTGATCGAGGCGCCTGTCGTCGGTGACCGCGTCGTCGGGCTGAATCCCGACAACGGGCGCGAGATCGTCGCGAAAGACGGGCGCTTCGGCCCCTACGTGACCGAACTGCTGCCCGAGGAGCCGCCGGTCGAGCCCGTGCTCGTCGTCGATCCCAAGACCGGCGAGCTGAAGGAGAAGAAGCCGCGGAAGAAGGCTGCCGAGGAGAAGCCGCGAACGGCATCCCTGTTCAAATCGATGGATGTCGCGACCGTCGACCTCGACACCGCACTCAAGCTGCTCAATCTGCCCAGGATCGTCGGAGCCGACCCGGAGACCGGCGCCGAGATCACCGCGCAGAACGGGCGCTACGGTGCGTACCTGAAGAAGGGCACCGACACCCGGTCGCTGACCTCGGAGGACCAGATCTTCGAGCTCGATCTGGCCGGGGCGCTTGAACTGTTCGCGCAGCCGAAGTACGGCAACCGCGCGGCATCCAGTGCTCTGAAGGAGTTCGAGGCCGACCCGGTCAGCGGCAAGCCGGTCAAGGTCAAGGACGGTCGCTTCGGCCCGTACGTCACCGACGGCACCACCAACGCGACGATCCCGCGCGGCGAGACCGTCGAGGAGATCGACTTCGAGCGTGCGGTGCAGCTGCTCGCCGACAAGCGCGCGAAGGGACCTGCCAAGCCACGAGCCAAGACCACCCGCAGGGCGGCCGCGAAGAAACCAGCCGCGAAGAAGGCGTGATGGCTGGCCTGTTCATCACGCTCGAGGGCGGTGACGGTTCGGGCAAGTCCACGCAGTCCGGACTGCTGGTGCCGTGGCTGGCCGAGCAGGGCCGCACCGTCGTCGTCACGCGCGAGCCGGGCGGCACCGAGCTCGGGCTGGCGTTGCGCGACATCGTGCTGCACAGCCGCGGGCACATCTCGCCGAGAGCGGAGGCGCTGCTCTACGCCGCCGACAGGGCTCATCACGTCGCGACCGTCGTGCGTCCGGCGCTCGAACGTGGCGTCGTCGTCGTGCAAGACCGCTACCTCGACTCATCCGTCGCGTACCAGGGAGCCGGTCGCGTGCTCGGCCCGACCGAGGTGCGCGAGCTGTCGCTGTGGGCGACGCAGTCGCTGCTGCCCGACCTGACCGTGCTGCTCGACCTGCACGAGGGGGAGGGCCGCGACCGGATGTCCGAGCGCACGACCTACGACCGGCTCGAGGCCGAGGCCGACGAGTTCCACGCCCGCACCCGCGCGGAGTACCTGAAACTTGCGGCCGCCGAGCCCGAGCGGTTCCTGGTGCTCGACGCCCGCGAGAGCGTGGAGTCCATCGCCGCCGCCATCCGGGACCGCGTCGCCACCCTGCTGTAGGTTCGAGGCCATGGCGTTGTGGGACGAGCTCACCGGTCAAGCCGAGGCCATCGCGATCGTCGAGGCCGCGGCATCCTCATCTGCTGCGTCGATGACGCACGCCTGGCTGTTCACCGGCCCGCCAGGGTCTGGTCGCTCCAACCTCGCCTACGCGTTCGCCGCGGCGCTGCTCGCGAACGGCCCCGACGACATCGAGGCGACGCGCACGCAGGTTCAGGCCCGCACCCACCCCGACCTCGGCGTGCTGAGCACCGACCGCGTGATCATCGCCATCGACGAGGTGCGCGCGCTCGTGACATCCAGCCAGTTCTCGCCGTCCGTCGGCCGCTACCGGGTGATGGTGATCGAAGACGCCGACCGGATGTCTGAGCGCACGTCCAACGTGCTGCTCAAGGCGCTCGAAGAACCGCCGCCACGCACCGTGTGGATCCTGTGCGCACCGAGCGAGGCCGACCTCATCCCGACCATCCGGTCGCGGGTGCGCTCGGTGCGACTGCGGATTCCGGATGTCGCGGAGGTCGCCGCCCTGCTGCAACGCCGGGACGGGGTGGATGCCTCGGTGGCCACCCGCGCGGCGCGCGAAGCCCAATCGCACATCGGTATGGCCCACCGGCTCGCGACCAATGCAGACGCCCGCGCTCGCCGGGAGCGCACGCTGGACACCGCGCTGAGCATCACGTCGGTCTCGGGCGCGGTGCTCGCCGCCGCCGCGCTGCTCGACCTGGCCAAGCAGGACGCCGAGGCCATCACGGTCGAGCGCGACGGGCTGGAGCGCGAGGCCGCGCTGCGCTCGCTCGGCATCGAGCCGGGGGGCACGATCCCGGCGGCGCTCCGCGCGCAAGTGCGCAACCTGGAGGAGGACCAGAAGCGCCGCGCCACTCGCAGCCTGCGCGACGGCATCGACCGCATCATGGTCGACCTGCTGTCGGTGTACCGCGACATCCTGCTGCTGCAGCTGCGGTACCCGGGGGAGCCGATCAACTCGGCGATCCTGCCCCGGCTGGAGACTGCGGCGGCGGCGTGTGCTCCACAGGACACCCTCGCGACGATGGACGCGATCGCCACCGCGCGCAAGCGCATCGAAGGCAACGTCGCACCCGCCCTCGCCGTGGAGGCGATGCTCGTCACCGCCATCCGTCGCTGATGCTCGCACTAGGCTCGTGCTCGTGAAGCAACGACGACTGGGCGCGGTCGCACTGGCCGCTGCGATTCCGCTGCTGCTGACGGCTTGCTTCTTCGGCGGCGGAGGCGATGCCACCTCCACGCCCACCGGCGAGTCGGTCGACGCAGCCCTCGAGCCGTACTACACGCAGACCATCCGGTGGAAGGATTGCGAGAACGGCTTCCAGTGCGCGACGGTGATCGCGCCGATGGACTGGGCCAATCCATCGCCCGAGACCGACATCGAGCTCGCGGTCGTGCGCCAGCCGGCCACCGGCACCTCTCAGGGCGCCCTGTTCGTCAACCCAGGGGGGCCCGGCGCCTCCGGCTACGACTTCGTGCGTGACAGCATCGACTTCGCCGTCAGCGAGCAGCTTCAGGCCAACTTCGACGTCGTCGGGTGGGATCCTCGAGGTGTCGGTCGCTCGACTCCGGTCACCTGCTACGGCGACGCGCAGCTGGATGAGTTCATCTTCGGCATCCCCGCAGCGCCGATCGGCACCCAGGAGTGGATCGACGAGGTGACGCAGGCTTCCATCGACTTCGGTCAGGCGTGCCTGCAGAACACGGGCGAAGTGCTGCAGTTCATCGACACACAGTCGACGGTGCGCGACCTCGACATGCTACGGGCCATCGTCGGCGACGAGAAGCTGAATTACCTCGGCTACTCCTACGGTTCCGACATCGGGTCGTACTACGTCGAGAACTTCCCGGAGAAGGTCGGTCGCCTGGTCGTCGACGGCGCCACGGACTCGTCGATCTCGGTGTTCGAGGTCAGTCGCACCCAGACCGCGGGGTTCCAGCGGGCACTCGAGAACTACCTCAGGGCGTGCCCCGACCTGTTCGACGACTGCCCGTTCACCGGCACTGTCGAAACCGGGCTCGCCGTCATCCGCGGCCTGTACGACCGGTATGACGCGAACCCGGTCGCTGGCCCCGACGGTCGAATGATGGATGCCGGTGTGCTCGACATCGCGATGAGTATGGCGCTCTACTCGCAGGACTCCTGGTCGTTCCTCAACGACCTCTTCTCCGAGGCCGACCAGGGCATCACCGACACCGCGTTCTTCCTTGCGGACTACTACTACAGCCGCAACGAAGACGGCACCTACGCCGACAACTCGCTCGAGGCGTTCCTCGCCATCTACTGCGTGGACTACCCGGTGGAGACCGACCCGACCGTGCTCGCCGAGCAGGAGGCGCTGTTGCAGCAGGCGTCGCCGACGACGTACCGCAACCTTCCACCGATCGGCGATACGACGTGCGCGAACTGGCCGTACAAGTACATCGGCCCTGACATCCAGGCGTTGACCGGCGCGGGAGCGCCGCCGGTGCTGGTGGTGTCGACGACGGGTGACCCTGCGACGCCGTACGAGTGGGGTGTGGCGCTGAGCGAGCAACTGCAGAGCGCTCAGCTGATCACGTTCAACGGCGAGGGGCACACCGCGTACCCGCAAGGCAACGAGTGCATCGTCTCGACCGTCGACGACTACTTCATCAACGGCACGGTGCCGACCGAGGATCCCAACTGCGGGGCGTAGGGTCCGCAATCTTGCACTCCGTGCAAGAATAGTGGGATGCCTGCGGTCACCGATCCCGCCGCACCCGGGCTGCGTGAGCGCAAGCGCCTCGCGACCCGGCACGCGATCCAGCTCGCGACCCTCCAGTTGCTCGAAGAGCGTGGAATCGACGGCGTCACGGTCGACGAGATCAGCGTGCGCGCTGACATCTCCCCGCGCACGTTCTTCAACTACTTCAGTTCCAAAGAGCAGGCGTTGCTCGGCGAGCCGCTCGCACTGCCGTCCGGCGAGTCCGCCGAGGCGTTCGTCCGGGCAGCCGGGCCGATCCTCGACGACCTCGCCGATCTGCTCGCGCTCGCAAGCGACCCGCTGCTCGCCGACGCCGAGGTGGTGAGACTGCGCCATCGGGTGCTCAAGAACGAGCCGCACCTGCTGAGCATTCGCATCGCCAGCATGCGTCGGTTCGAGGAGGAACTCGGTGAGTTGGTGGGCCGCCGTCTCCAGCGAGCCGATCCGTCCCTGCCAGCAGCGACCGTCATCCACCGAGCTCGACTGATCGCTCTGGTCACGGTTGCGGGGATGCGTCATGCTTGGATCTCGTGGGCGTCGACGGAGTCGACCGAGCAACCCAGTCCCTCGTTGCACGACGCCTTCGCTGAGGCGCGTTCGCTGCTCGCGAGCGGGGTGGGCGACATCCGCTAAGCTTGGTTGTTGTGTTTCGAGGAGACTCGAATCCGCCGCCCTAGCTCAGTCGGCAGAGCATCTCACTCGTAATGAGAAGGTCAAGGGTTCGATTCCCTTGGGCGGCTCCGCTTGAGACTTTAATGCGGAGCGACTTTCCGGCCAGATTTCGGCTGCACTTGTGGTACGCCCATGCAGGACAAGTGCAAGGCGCCCCGCGTTTCAAGTCCAGGCTCGTGGCACCGGCCCGTACTCTGACGATGTCGGAGGTGCACATTAGTGTTCGAACATGCGTTCGATGGAATTGATGGGTAGTGGCCGCAATGTCTGATGCCGAGGTGAAAGCTGTGCGGACAATCCATGCGGATCACGTCCAGGCCGATCCCATTCAACCGAAGCTTCGGATCGCGAGCTTCTTCGCAGGCATTGGCGGCTTCGATCTTGGTTTCGAGAACGCTGGCATGGAAACTGTATGGCAATGCGAAAAGAAGGACTTTTGTCTCGACATTTTGGCAAGGCATTGGCCCGAGGTTCCAAGGGCCAAAGACATTACGGAGGTAGATCCTGATGACATCCCCGAAGCCGACATTTGGGTCGGAGGATTCCCTTGCCAGGACGTCAGTCTCGCTCGGATGGGTCCTAGGAGCGGGCTCCGAGGAAAGCAGTCCGGGCTCTTCTACGACTTTGCCAAGCTCATTGAGGCGCGTCGCCCCGAAGTTGTCGTCCTCGAAAACGTTGCGGCACTCCTCTCTTCCCACGATGGACGAGATTTCGCAGTCATCCTTCGGACGCTGGCCGACATCGGGTATGGCGTCGCATGGCGAGTTCTTGACAGTCGATACTTCGGCGTCCCCCAAAGCCGAAGTAGAGTCTTCATTGTCGGATCTCTTAGAGGAGCAGACGCCGCCGGATCGATACTTTTTGAGCCCGAACGCGGCGATCGGCATTCTGAGAAGGGCCGACCGAATGGGGAGAAACTTGTTTCCCCCTTTGCGATCAGCGTTGGAAATTCTCGCCAAGGATTCGTCAAGAAGCTAGCTCACTGCCTTTACGCTGAGTCAGCGCGGCACACCGGCACTGACTGGTCACGAAACTACGTTTCCTACCCCGAAGGACGCGTCCGTCGTCTCACTCCCCTTGAGACGGAGCGCCTGCAAGGCTTTCCTGACGACTGGACGATTCCGCTCAACGAAATTGCGAACGCGAATACTCTCGATTCAGCTCGGTATCACGCTTGCGGGAACGCGGTGTCCGTGCCGGTCGTCGAGTGGATCGGACGTCGAATCGTCGTGCAGCTAGGCGCCGAGCTTCTCAACGCTCGCTATGGGGCGAACGAGATAGCCAAGTCAGCGTAGAGCTGGTCTAGATACTTCTTGCTTGGCCAATGTGCCCTGTCGTCCGGTAGCCATTCTGCGGGCAATACGAAACCATGCTCCGCAATTCGTTCAAGGGTTCGCGCGTCGAAACTGTCCGTGGCCAACTCTGTGAACAGGAGCGTGCAGTCGTCCTTCTGGTAGAACGGCACCAATAGAGCGGCATCGAATGCCCAGTGGTGCAACTTGCACAGCGCTATGCCGTTTGGCACAACGTCCAGATCGTATTTGCTCCAAGCGAGGATGTGAGCCGCGTCGATGCCAGAGCGAATTCCTGGAACTCCACCGTATTGAACGCCGCAGAAGGCGCAACGGTTTGAGTATGCGGCGCGGATGTCGGCACTGAACTTCTTGCCCGTGGCGCCTCGGATCTTCAACATTCGGTACACGTGCGCCGACCGAGCGCTTGCACCAGGTTCCTCCTCACCAATTTCGTCAGGAGGCGGAAGGGAGGGGCCGAACGGCGGGGCAATGGTCAGGAGGGATTCGAGCCCCGGCAAGGGATCAGTACCTGGCATCCAGCTCGGCATGGCGGTGACCAACGCTCTACTGAGACTGCCAACTATCGTTGACAGTCTCGAATCCACACTTTGACCGCTGGCCATAAAGTCACGATGCTGCAATACGTGCGATCGGACCGCGTCAGGAAGGAACTCCGCCACGTTGTAAACGCTGGAGATTCGAGACCATCGATGCTGAACACCGATGGTTTCCTTCTCGTCGAAATTATCGATGTCAATGAAGGATGGGTCGATTGTGACCATGTCGTTGAAGCCGGTGTATTCGGTGTCTGGGCCGAAACCGAGGCGAGTCAGCACGTATCCCTTAGCGCGCGCAACTGGGGTTCCTTGAAGTATGCCGACCTGGTCCCGACGCGGGTCTGGGAGCATCAACATTGCGGCCACCATCCGCCCAATTTGAAAGCGTTTTGAGCGAAGTGAGCGCAACCGCGGTTTACCACTGGTCGCAGGGTCCGAAATCAGATCGGTGTCTCGGACAATGCCATCCGGCCACCTAATGAAGAACGACCATCCTTCGAGGTCCGCGGCACTATAGCCAGTGTGATTGCCGACAAGCTCATACTCGCCGCGACCGTTGGATCTCCGGAAGCCGATGTGCATTCGTAGCCCTTCATCCCGGCCGTCAATTGATTTGCCCGTAGGGCAGCATATTGTCGACAGCCGCGCCCTTTGCGTCACAACGCGTTGCACCGTCCATGTGGCCGATCACCATTGCAAGAATCAGGTCGATCAACCCGCCTGCAGCCAGTCCTCCATGGAACGACGAGTTGCGTCAGGATGCTCGAGCCACGTTCGCAGCGCGGTGACGATCGCCGAAGTCCGATCCCCACGTCCGCGTGGGAAGCGGCGAGGTGGGACGAGTAGCAGCGCCGCGGCTGGGGCTCCTGTCGCGATCGCATTGAGCAGCAGTGGCCGGAAGTCCTTGACGTTCTCGGTGACGATCCGACGGTTGGCATCGGCGGCATGCCGGAACAGCTCGGGGTCGCTCGTGCCTCGCAGTTCGGCGTCCGCGACTGGCGCGACGACGTCGTGCCCGGCTGCACGCAGCGCTGCGGCTATGGCTTCGGCATAGTGCTCGTCGAGCAGGAGTTGGACGGTCATGTCAGGAGCCGCTGTTGCGACTCCCACGAACGCTGGGCCTCCGCCGACGCCCGCTCGTTGTCGGCGATCTCGGCGTCGATCTCATCTGCATGTGCGCCGTAGTACGCCAGTGCCGTCCGCACGCGAGCGGCGGGAAGGGTCAGTTCCTCCGCGATCAGCTCGACAGCAGCTTCGCCGCGCGACTCGGACTCGCGAATTGCGGCTGCGATCTCCCAGACGTCGGGCCCGGCGGCCAGGCCGGCACGGCGCCCGGAGGGGCCGTCGCGGAAGACGACGCCCGGGAACTCCTGCGAGCGCAGCCCCTCATCGACCAGGCGCTGAGCAAGACCCGAGGCGGTTGTATCCCGGCTGGCGGCGCCGCGACGAAGCCGATCCAGAAGATCGGTGTCGAACCGAATCGAGAGTGGCAAACTACTCATGCACTACATTGTAGCGCAATGTCCTCGAGCCGCCACATCCTGTCCCCCTTAATGCGGACTGAAGCGTCGCAATGTGCCCCCAAAGCGTAGGTAGACAGGTCGTGCATGTCCCCCAGCGGTTGCGCGGTCGGCGCCGCGGGCTCTAGCGTCGAACTCGCAGGCACCGGGGGGTGTCTCACGTGGTACCGGGGGGAACCATGAAGCGTCTGGCGATTCTGACGTCGGTCTTCGCGACCGTTCTCGTTCTGGTGCTCCCCTTCGTAGGTGGCGGTGGTCCGGGGCTCATGACCCCGGCGGTGGCGGATTCGGGTTCCGCCACCCCGCTATTTGCGTCGAACGTGGCCGCGCCTGCGGTTCGCAGTGAGCCGGTCGGGTACACCCAGCGCATCGACGAAACCGCCATGGCTGCTGCGCAGGCGGCAACAGCGGCATCGCTCGCCCAAGACACCGAGCACCTCGCTCAGAAAGTCGTTCCGAAGCCGCCGCCGCCGCTGACGGTGAACTCGTCGCCGGCCGAGCGCCGCGCCGCTCGTGAAGCCGCAGGGCTCGGGTGCCCCGGCATGCCCGGCGGTAGCGCAGGGGGCTCTGGCGGCGTCTCTGCGGCGGGCGTGCAGGGGACCACCCCAGACGACATCGCGAGCTTCGCGTACCAATACAACGCGATACGGGTCGCCAACTGCCTCGATCCGATTCCCTACAGCAACTTCTACGTCGACACCTGCATGGAGGCGCGGCTGTTCTGGATGGCGGAGTCGCCCAGCCCAGACCCGATGGACGCCTGGGGCCACATCGGCACGGTGCGCATCGACGGCGTGCCCAGCGTCGGCTGCGATGGCAACCTCGCGGGCGGATCGGGCAATACCGGTGCCACGGTCGCGCAGAAGTGGTGGGATTCCGGCTCGCATCGCGCTTCGCTGTACCGCCCGACGTCCGGCGTGGGTGGCGCGTGCATCGCCTTCGCCATGACGCACGGCGGCATCGACGAGCCGTACTCCTTCACTCGCGCGGCGGCCCGATGGGTGAATTGCTGAGCGGGTGCGAGCCCGCAGGAGCGGTCAGTATCATGGCGGTGTGACGGCTCTTCGCGACGGAACAGCATGACCCGGGCCCTGTTCATCATCGACGTGCAGAACGACTTCACCGAGGGCGGCGCGCTCGGGGTCGACGGCGGGGTCGCGGTCGCTGCCGGTATCTCAAAACTGCTGGCGCAGCATCCTGACCGCTACGACGTGGTATTCGCCTCGCGCGACTGGCACGACGGTGACAACGACAACGGCGGCCACTTCCACCCCGAACCCGACTTCGTCGACACCTGGCCGTCGCACTGCGTTTCTGGCACCGACGGCGCCGAGTACCACCCTGCGTTGACCGTCGATGCCGTCGACCAGCACGTGAAGAAGGGGCAGGGGCGGCCCGCGTACTCGATCTTCGAGGGCACCACCGACGACGGGTCCACGGTGCGCGACGCCCTCGACGCCCTCGGCGTCACCGACATCGATGTGGTCGGCATCGCGACCGACTACTGCGTGCGAGCCTCCGCCCTCGACGCGCTGGCAGCCGGACGCCGTGTGAGGGTGCTCTCGACCCTGGTCGCCGGCGTCGCGCCCGCCTCGAGCGCTGCCGCTCTCGACGAGATCACAGCAGCGGGCGGAGAGGTGGTGGCCGCATGAGCACCGAGACCGAGCTGCTCGAGCGGGTGCCCGACCGCCTGTTCATCGGCGGGCAGTGGGTCGCTTCAACCTCGGGACGCGCCATCGAGGTGCGCGACCCCGCGACGGGCTCTGTGCTCAAGACCATCGCTGACGCCTCGGTCGCCGACGGCGTTGCCGCGATGGATGCCGCGGCGAACGCGCAGGCGGACTGGGCCCGCACCCCGCCCCGGGTTCGCGGAGAATTGCTGCGCTCAGCCTGGCAGCTGCTACAGGAGCGCGCCGACGATTTCGCGCTGCTCATGACCGTGGAGATGGGCAAGCCGCTCGCCGAGGCCCGCGGGGAGGTGACCTACGGCGGCGAGTTCCTGCGCTGGTTCTCGGAGGAGGCGGTGCGGATCACCGGTCGCTACGGCAGCAACCCCGAGGGCACCGGCCGCATGATCGTCACGCACCTGCCGGTCGGGCCGTCGTTCCTGATCACGCCGTGGAACTTCCCGCTCGCGATGGCGACGCGCAAGCTCGCGCCGGCGATCGCGGCCGGCTGCACGAGTGTCATCAAACCCGCCGAGCTCACGCCGCTGACGACGCTGTACTTCGCGAGACTGCTCGAGGATGCGGGGCTGCCACCCGGGGTGGTGAACGTGATCACGACCTCGACGTCTGGCGAGGTATCCGGCCCCATCATCGCCGACCCAAGGCTTCGCAAGCTGAGCTTCACCGGCTCGACCGCGGTCGGGCAGAAGCTGCTCACGCAGGCGTCCACCGGCGTGCTACGCACCTCGATGGAACTCGGCGGCAACGCGCCGTTCCTGGTGTTCGACGACGCCGACCTCGACGCTGCGGTCGACGGGGCGATGATCGCGAAGTTCCGCAACATCGGGCAGGCATGCACGGCGGCGAACCGCTTTCTGGTGCACGAGTCGGTCGCCGACGACTTCGCCGCTCGCGTCACCGAGCGGGTCAAGGCGCTGCGCGTCGGCCGAGGCACCGAGGATGGCGTCGCGATCGGTCCGCTCATCGACGACCGCGCCGTCGAGAAGGCCGACCAACTCGTGCAGGAGGCCGTGACTCGCGGGGCGACCGTCGTCACCGGCGGGCAGCGCGTCGACGGGCAGGGGAGCTTCTACCAGCCCACCGTCATCGCGGGGGTGCGCGCGGGCAGCGCCATCCTGCGTGAGGAGATCTTCGGCCCTGTGCTCTCGATCACCACCTTCACCGACGAGGCCGACGCCGTCGCGAAGGCCAACGACACCGAGTACGGACTGGTCGCGTACGCATTCACGAAAGACCTGAAGCGAGCGCAGCGCCTGATCGAGACGCTGGAGACCGGGATGCTCGGGCTCAACGTCGGCGTGGTGTCCAACGCCGCGGCACCCTTCGGCGGGGTGAAGCAGTCGGGCCTCGGGCGCGAGGGCGGGTCGGAGGGTATCCACGAGTACCTCGAGACCAAGTACGTGCTCACGCCAGACCCGTTCGCATGAGTTGATGCCCGTCATCGAGATCGCCGGGCTCGACGACCCGGCACTCGCAGACGCTGGGCTCGCCGACTACTCGCACGCCACCGATGTCGCGCTGAAGAGAGCGCGCAGCACCGAGCACGGCCTGTACCTGGCCGAGTCGGCGCTGGTGATCGAGCGCGCGCTGCGTGCCGGGCACCGACCGCGATCGGTGCTGGCGCTCGGCGGGTCCGTCGACGAAGCGGTGGCGCTGGTCGGACCCGAGGTGCCGGTCTACTGCGGGCCCCGCGAGTTGCTCGCGAAGCTCACCGGGTACGAGCTGCACCGCGGGCTCATCGGCTCGATGCACCGGCCGGCCCTGCCCGCGGTCGCCGAGCTGCTCGCCGACGCGCGACGGGTCGTGGTGCTCGAGAACGTCGTCGACCCGACCAACGTCGGCGCGATCTTCCGTTCGGTGGCGGGCATCGGCGCCGACGCCGTACTCGTCACGCCGCGATGCTCGGACCCGTTCTACCGTCGCGCGATCCGCGTGAGCATGGGCACGGTGCTCCAGGTGCCGTGGACGCGTATCCCCGACTTCCCCGCGGCGCGCGGATCGCTGCGCGGGTTCCACGTGGTGGCCCTCGCGCTGCAACCCGGGGCGGTGCCGCTGCGCGAGTTCGCGGCATCCGCCCCGCCCCGCGTCGCCCTCGTGCTCGGCACCGAGGGCGAGGGGCTGACGTCGGAGGCGATCGACGGTGCTGACACGGTGGTGAGCATCCCGATGGCGCACGGCATCGACTCGCTCAACGTCGCGGCGACGGCAGCGGTCGCGATGTACGCCCTCGCCGGCTGACCCTGTTCATCATTCAGGAGTTCCTGGTGCCAGTGTGGTTCGTGAGGCAGAGGTGATCACACTGGCCACTTTGGGCACACCAGCACCACCAACTCCTGAATGATGAAGAGGCGCTAGACGAGCAGCTGGTGCTTCGCGAGCTCGCGGTAGAGTGGCGTCGACCGCACGAGCTCGGAGTGCGTGCCCTCACCCACGACGCGCCCACGGTCGAGCACGACGATGCGGTCCGAGTCGACCACGGTCGAGAGCCGGTGCGCGATAACGATGAGGGTGCGGTTCTCGGCCACCGCGTCGATCGCCTCGCGCAGCAGCTGTTCGTTGAGCCCGTCGAGCGACGAGGTCGACTCGTCGAGCAGCAGGATCGGGGGCGCCGCCAGCAGCGCCCGCGCGATCGCGAGCCGCTGCCGCTCACCGCCGGACAGCATCACGCCGTCCTCGCCGACGGGTGCGTCCAGTCCGGCCGGGTTGCGCTCGAGCACCTCGGTGAGGTTGACCGAACTCAGCACCGCGATGCACTGGTCGTCCGAGGCATCCGGTGCGCTCAGCAGCAGGTTCTGGCGGATGGAGCCGGCCAGCACCGGGGCATCCTGCTCGACGTAGCCGATCTGGGCGCGCAACTCGGTGCGATCCAGGCCCCGGATGTCGACGCCACTCAGCCGCACCACACCGGCGGTCGGGTCGTAGAACCGCTCGATCAGCGCCAGGATCGTGCTCTTGCCAGCGCCGGACGGCCCGACCAGGGCGGTGCGGCGACCGCGCTCGGCGCTGAACGAGACGCCGTGCAGCACCGTCAGGTCGTGCGGGTCGGTCGTCTCGTCGTGCACGGCGACCGCGTCGGACGAGTACGTGAACACGACGTTCTCGAAGGTGACGGCGTCGTCGGTGGCGATCGCTGCGACCGGGGTGATGGCCGCATCCCCCTCGTCCTCGCTCGGCAGGGCGATGATCTCCTGGATGCGTCCGAGGGCACCCAGGGCCTGGTTGACCGAGGTGATCGCGCCGAACGCGGTGCCCAGCGGTGCGATCAGCAGAAACAGGAACAGGATGAACGACACCAGGCTCGCGACCGTGATCGCCTCGCTGGCCACCCTGAAGCCGCCGACGCCGAGCACCACCAGCAGGGCGACCTGCAAGGCGATACCCGAGACCGGCACGACCAGCGCCGAGATGCGCGCGACCTGCAGCCCGGCGCTCCATGCGCCCCGCGCGTCCACCTCGACGGCGGCGATCTCGCGCTCGGTGGCATTGGATGCCCGCACGGTCCGCACCGCACTGAGCGAGCGTTCGACGGCTGCGGCGAGGTTGCCGACCTTCTCCTGCTGCTGACGACTGGCGACGCGGATGCGCGACGACAGCGTGATGACGCTCACCAGTGCGACCGCGATGACGAGCACGGTCAAGCCCAGCAGCACCGGGTCGATGATGAGCATCGCGATGATCGCGCCGACGAACACCAGCGACCCGCCCACGGCGTCGACGAGGCCCTGGGTGATCACCGCGTAGAGCAGCGTGGTGTCAGATCCGACTCTCGAGACGAGGTCGCCGGTGCGCCGCGTGTCGAACTCGCTGATCGGGAGCCGGAGCATCCGTCGTACCAGTTGCCGCCGCGCCGACAGCACCACGCTGGTGCCGGTGCGCTGCAGCAGGTAGTGCTGAAACCCGCTGAGCAGCGCTGCGACCACGACGAGCGCGACCAGCAACCAGACGAGCGCGCCGATGGGGTCGCCGGCTTGCACCAGGGTGATCAGCTGGCCGACGAGCACCGGCTGCGCCAGCGATGCACCGGCGGCGAGGATGCTGAGAACGATGACGACGGACAGGATGCCTCGGTGCTCGGCCAGGTACGGCAGCAGCTGCGTGAAGCTGGCCCGCGGCCCGTCCTCCGGGTCACCGCGGAAGGAGCGGCGGCGTGGGGTGCTGTGGGTGGTGCTCATGATTGCAGTCTTTCGTGGTGTCGAGGAGTCAGCGCTTGCCGTACTTCTTGTGCACCGCTTGTCGGCTGACACCGAGCGCGGTTGCGATCATCTGCCAGCCCATGCCGAGGTTGCGAGCCCGGCGCACGAGGGCCGCCTCGTGCCGGTCGAGCTCCGACCGCATCTGAGCCGTGGCATGCAGCGCTTTGAGCGGGTCCTCGTCACCCGCCTCTCCGGTGAGTGTGCGCATCGCGTCGGTCACAATGTCAATCTTAGTTGACAACCTGGTTCGGCGCCAGTGCAACCGCGCTACGCATCCACCGGCGCAGTTCTGGCGCCGAAGCGCGACATCGGGCGGCGGGGGATGCCGTCGCGCGGGGGCTATACCTCCCGCCGCGCTACTTCACTCTGCGGATCGGCAGCACGGCGAGCCCGCCCAGCACCGCGAACACCGCGGCGGCCACGAACAGCCCCTGGAACCCACCGAGGTTCGCCACGATGAACGAGCCGAGCAGCGGCCCGATCGCCTGCGGCACCGCGGTCGCGATGTTCATGATGCCGAGGTCCTTGCCGCGCGTGTGCGAGCTGGGCAGCACCTGGGTTGCCAGCGCCTGGTCGACGGCCATGAAGCATCCGTAGCTGATGCCCAGCAGCGCAGCGCCGACGAACATCAACTCGAAGCTGGGCACGAACGCGATCAGGGCGGCGGCGAGTGCCTGCAAGTAGGCGGCTGCGTAGACGAAGGGTTTGCGCTGCCCGATCCGGTCGCTCAGTTTGCCGAACCCGAGCGCGGCGGCTGTGAAGAACGCGAGGTAGATGATCGTCAGCACGACCAGATCGTCCTCGGCGGTCTGCTCCCGGCCCAGGCCGAAGATGATGAAGTACAGCAGCAGCGTCGTGCTGAGTGCGTTGGCGAGGTTGACCAGGATGCGGCCGAGCAGCGTCCAACCGAAGTCGGGATGTTGGCGCGGACTGACCCACAGACCCTTCAGCGCGATGCCGAGCGAGAATTTGGGACGGAGAACTTTCGGCAGCACCTCGTCGGGCACGAACAGCACGAACGGCACGACGAGCACGATGAGCAAGGCGGCCATCAGACCGTAGCCGGCGAGGATGCCGAGGCCGAGCTCGGTGATGAGCAGGATGCCCGCCAGGATGCCGACCGCCTGCGGCCCCGCCACCCACCCCGAGACGAACCCGCGCTGGCGCACCGGCACCTGGTCGGAGATCACCGCGGTCAGTGCAGCGGACTGCATGCAGAAGCCGATCAGCGCCAGGCTCCAGAACACGCCGACGCCCACGATCGTGGTCTGCAGCCCGAGCACGAACAGCGACACGGCGAACACCACGGTGCCGGCGAAGATCCACGGGCGGCGGCGGCCGAACCGGGATGTCGTCCGGTCGGACAGCATGCCGGTCAGCGGGTAGGTGATCAGCGCGCAGGCGCCCGCGATGCCGGAGATGACGCCGAATGCGACGACGCTCTCCACCCAGTCGAGCGGGTTCAGGATCGCGTCGACCTGCAGGGGCAGCAGCAGTTGGATGGGCGCGAGCTGCGCCATCCAGATGCCGAACCAGGCGACCGCGAACAGCGCGATCCATCGGCCTGCAACCTGCCGACTCGGCTCTGCGAACGGGGTGAAGGCGGCGGGCGCAGTGGGCGCGGCGGGTGTCGTCACGCCCGAAAGACTAGCGCCCCGACGCCGCGATCTTCCGCAGGATGAGGGCGGTCGCCAGCGCCGCCTCAGCCGCCTCCGCGCCCTTGTCCTCCTTCGACCCGAGCAGGCCCGCACGATCGAGCCCCTGCTGTTCGTCGTCGAGGGTGAGCACCCCGAATCCGACCGCCTTGCCGGTGTCGATCGCGACACGGGTGAGCCCGTCGGTCGCGGCCGCGCTCACGTACTCGAAGTGGGGTGTGCCGCCCCGCACGATCACGCCGAGGGCGACCACGGCATCCGCCCCCGCGTCGAGCGCGGCCTTGCTGACCACGGGCAGCTCGAAGCTGCCCGGCACCTGCACCTCTGTGACGGAAGCGCCGGATGCCTCGAGCACGCGCCGCGCGCCCGCGAGCAGCCCCTCGGCAATGCGGTGATGCCACAGGCCTGACACGATCGTCACGCGCAAGCCGGTGCCGTCGGTGTTCAGTTCGGGGTGCCCTTGGCCGCTCATGAGTTTCCTTCCGCGGCGCTCTGCAGCGCCTGATCGAGTGATTCGTGCGATGGCAGCTCGTGGCCCATCCGGTCGCGCTTGGCGTCGAGGTAGGCCTCGTTGATCGCGCCGACACCCACGACCAGCGGCACCAGCTCGGTGACCTCAACGCCGCGCTCCTGAAGCTGTCGGCGCTTGTCGGGATTGTTGCTGAGCAGTCGCACCCGGTCCACGCCGATGTCGCGCAGGATCGCGGTGGCCGCGCCGTAGTCACGCGCGTCGGCTGGCAGCCCGAGCGCGAGGTTGGCGTCGAGAGTGTCGAGCCCGTCTTCCTGCAGCCGATACGCGCGCAGCTTGTTGATCAGCCCGATGCCACGGCCCTCGTGGCCGCGCAGGTACACGACGACGCCACCCTCGCGCTGAATGGTCTCCAGCGCCGCGTCGAGCTGCGGACCGCACTCGCACTTCAGCGAGCCGAACGCCTCACCGGTGAGGCACTCGGAGTGCACGCGCACCAGCGGGATATCCGACAGCGGATCCTTGATGAAGGCGACGTGATCGGCCCCGGTTGACCGGTCCCGATACGCCCGTACCCGGAACGGACCGTGGTCGGTCGGGATCACGGTCTCGACCTCGAACGTCACGCGCTCGGTCTCGGGAACGGCGTCGATCACCTGCGGGATGCCGTCGCTCGTGCAATCGGTGTCCACGATCCACGTCAGCAGCGACTCGATGGTGACCACCGGCACATCGTTGGACTCGCCCAGCGCGATCAGGTTCGGCAAGCGCATCATCTCGCCGTCGTCGTCGACGATCTCGGCGATGGCCGCGACGGGGTTCAGGCCCGCGAGCCGCATCAGGTCGACGGCGGCCTCGGTGTGGCCGTCGCGCGCCTGCACCCCGCCGTCCACCGCCCGGAGCGGAAGGATGTGACCCGGCCGTAACAGACTCGTCGGGGTCGAGTCGGGGTTTGCGAGCACGCGCAGCGTGTGCGCCCGGTCGGAGGCGCTGATGCCGGTGCTGAGCCGGTCGGCGGCGTCCACCGAGACGGTGTACGCGGTGCCGCGCGGGTCCTCGTTGACGTCGACCATGGGTGGCAGCTGCAGCCGGTCGGCGATCTCGTTCGTCATCGGCGCGCAGATGAACCCCGACGACACCCGCACCATCCAGGCGATCCACTCCTGGGTCGCAAGCTCTGCGGCGATCACGACGTCGCCCTCGTTCTCGCGGCCCTCGTCGTCGGCGACGATGACGGGTTTTCCGAGCCGCAGCGCGGCCACCGCCTCGGGGATGCTTGCCAGTGTCATTTCATCTCCTCGTTCGTCGAGCTTGTCGAGACGTTGAACTCGGCCAGCCGCGCCACATGCCGCGCCAGGATGTCCGTCTCGATGTTGACCTCGTCGCCCGGGCGGAGCATCCCGAGGGTGGTGGCGGTGAGCGTTTCGGGGATCAGCGAGACCTCGAACCAGTCCCGCCCCACGGCGCTGACCGTGAGCGACGTACCGTCAACCGCGATGGAGCCCTTTCGGGCGACGAGGGGTGCGACATCCGCCGCCAGGTTGAAGCGCACGATGCGCCAGGTGTCCTCGTCGGTGACCGACAGCACCGTCGCGCGCCCGTCGATGTGGCCCTGCACGATGTGGCCGCCGAGACGGTCGTGCAGCTGCGCGGCCCGCTCGAGGTTGACGCGTCGCCCGGGCTGCAGAGCCCCGAGCGTCGACATCTCGATCGAGACGCCCATCACGTCGGCGGTGAACCAGTCCGGGCCTCGATCGACGACGGTGAGGCACACGCCGCTGACGGCGATCGAGTCGCCGCGCTTCGCGTCGGAGACCGCGAGCGGCGCCCTGACGGTCAGACGGCCTGAGTCCTCGCCGCGCTCCCAGGCGAGTACCTCGCCGAGTTCTTCGATGATTCCGGTGAACATGGTTACTCCTTCGGCCTTGCCACGATCATCAGGTCGTCTCCGAGCGTCTCGATCGATACGAATGTCAGCGGGATCGCGTCGCCGATACCCTCGATCCCCAGGTCGCCGAGCGCCATTCTCGGGCCGCCGAGCAGCTTGGGCGCGAGGTAGACGACGACCTCGTCGGCCAGCCCCGCGGCGATGAACGCGCTCGCCAACTGCGGCCCACCCTCGACGTACACCCGGCGGAACTCGCGCTGAAACAGGTCAGCCAGCACCGCTTCGAGGTCGCGGCTGCCGGTTTCGATCAGGCCTGATGGATGCCTCCGCAACGCGGCACCGTCAGGCACCGGTCGCCGTCCTACCACCACCGGTACGGGCTGCCGCGGCTGCAGCTCGCCGGCCTCACCCCGGACGGTCAGCAACGGGTCATCCGCCAGCGCCGTGCCGGTGCCGACCAGGATCGCGTCGTTGGCGGCCCGCTGCTCGTGCACCCGAAGTCTGGCAGTGGTGCCCGTGATCCACTGGCTCGAGCCGTCGGCGGCTGCCGCGCGCCCGTCGAGGCTCGCGGCCCACTTCACGGTGACGTAGGGGCGTCGTCGACGCACCGCGGTGAGCCACACCCTCTGCGACTCCTCGACCTCGGCGCTCAACACGCCCTCGATCACCTCGACGCCGCCGTCCCGCAGCCGCTGGGCGCCACCGCCCGACCTCTGCCCCGGGTCGGGCACCGCGTACACGACGCGCGCGATGCCGGCGGCCAGCAGTGCCTCCGAGCACGGGCCGGTGCGGCCGGTGTGATTGCACGGCTCGAGGGTGACGACGGCGGTGAGGCCGCTTGCGTCCGACACCTTGGAGAGTGCATCGACCTCGGCGTGCGGGGTGCCCGCGCCGCGGTGCCAGCCCTCGGCGACGATCGCTCCGGCGTCATCGACGAGCACGGCGCCCACCTGAGGGTTCGGGCCGACGCTGGGGCCTTGCGCGGCCAACTCCAGCGCGCGGCGCATCGACGCCTCGAAGTGCTCTGGCTGTGACATCCGGTCCTCGTTCTCGAGGCTCCGGGGGCAGTCGCGCGCACGTGCGGCGACCCGTGCTTCCTCTCATCCGGACTAGGGGATTCGCATCGCCATCACCGTCGGTGCCGGAATTCCACCGGCTCAACCGGCCCTTGCGGGCGCGGGTCGCGGACTGTCACCGCCGGTTCGGATTCTCACCGACCCCGGAGCACGTACTACTACGGGCAGTCTAACGCGGCGGGCTCCGGAGTATTCCCTTCCCGTGTCCGTCCCGCCAGGCTCCGGTCGCCGCCACCCAGCCCCCGCGGCCGCGACTGCTCGTTGCGCGCCACTCGCCGCCGTCCGCAACTCCTGCAACTCGGACGCCGGACCTGCGCCCCACCCCGCAAACTCGGGCCGCCGAGCGCACAGGCGGGACGAGATGCAGGAGTTATGCACAACGGGGCGGCCGAGGCATCCATCCCCGGATACCTCCAACCCTGGTTTCTGCGCGCGAACGCCGCCCAAGCTGGCGCCGTGCTCCCCGAGGTGTTCGCCGCGTTGAAGAAGACGGTCGCGTCCCGAGCCGACCTGCTCGCGGCGGGCATGACCTCGCGAGGCCTGACGTCCGCGGTGCGCCGGCGCCGACTGATTCGCATCCGCAGAGACCACTACGCGCTGCCCGGCACGTCGCGGCACATCCTCGAGGCGGTACGCATCGGGGGACGGCTCGCCTGCCAGTCTGCGCTCGCCCACGCGGGCGTCTTCGCGGTCGACGAGGACTTCACGCACGCGCATCTCGACCGGGACGCGTCGCGCACGAGGCATCCGCGCGACCGGTGGCGCCGACTGACCGCCGGGGAGCGTGACGGGGTGCACGTGCACTGGGGGGCGCTGCTCGACCCGGCAGGCGAGGACTCGGTCAGCATCGTCGATGCGCTCGCGCAGACACTCCGGTGCGTGCACCCGTGGCACGCGCTCGCGGCCATCGACAACGCGCTGCACCTGCGGCTGATCTCGATGCGAGACGTGTCGCGCATCTTCGCAGCCGCGCCGAAGCGCCTTCGATACCTGCAGGCGCACGTGGACGGGCTGGCGGAGGCCGGCCAGGAGACCGTGCTGCGGATGATCGTGGCGTCGCTGGGGCTCCGCTACGAGGTGCAGGTCACCCTGCCCGGCGTCGGTCGCGTCGACCTGATCGTCGAGGGCTGGCTCGTGCTGGAGGCGGACAGCAAGGAGGCGCACGAGGGCTGGGAGCAGCAGGTGCGCGACAGCGATCGGGGGCTCGCCGCCGCCCGGCTGGGGTACGCGACCCTTCGGCCGGTCTACCAGCGCACGATGTTCTCGCCGGATGCGGTCGCGCTCGCGATCCTGGGCGCGCTGCGGGGGCGGCGCCGACGCGCATAACTCCTGCAGCATGCGCACGGGAGGCCGAGTTTCGCCGCGATGAGCGTCTCGCCACCCAGAGGTGCAGGAGTTATCCGCGTGGGCGCGCTGCAGGGGCCGCGCCCACGCGCATAATTCCTGCTCGATGGGCTGAGCAGGGCGGGTTTCGGTCCAGATTGCGGGGCGCCACCCCGAACTGCAGGAGTTATAGACACTCGGAAGGTAACCGGATGCGCCGACTGTTCACGCAGGCCAACCGTCCTTCTGCCTGCGGTCGTCGTCGCGATGTAGGCTCCCGTGCCAGCACGCCGCCGTGCCACCCTCGCGGGAGCCGAGAACGCTCGGCCCAGTCCCCGCGAACGTGAAGCCGACCTTCCTCGCTACGGCGGCCGACGCGAGGTTGCCGACGACCGCTTCCCACTCGATGCGCTCGCGGCCCTGAGCAAAGAGCCAGTCGGCGACCGCACTGACGGCCTCGGGCATGTAGCCCTTGCCGCGGTGAGGTGCGCCGAGCCAGAAGCCGATCATCCGGCTCGCCTCGCGGTAACTCACCATTCCGAGAAGGGCGCCGCCGTCGCGCAGAGCCCACGTGTACTCCGTGTCGGCCCGCCACGCGTTCGGCACGTGATCACGCACGAACCCGTCAACGTGCGCAGGCTCGTACGGCCACGGCGTCAGCATGAAGCGCTCGAAGATCGGGTCGCGGCAGTACTCGACGATCAGCTCGCGGTCATCCGCCGTCGGCTGATCGAGTCGCAGCCGCGCGGTCGTCAGCTCTACGGCGATCATGCTCGCGGCAGGAACCCGACCCGGTCGTACGCGCGCGCCAGCGTGGCATCGGCGATCTCGGCCGCCCGCGCCGCGTTGCCCGCCAGGATGCGGTCGAGCTCGGCCGGGTCGTCCAGCAGTTCGAGTGCCCGTGCCCGGATCGGCGCGAACGTCTCGACCACCACCTCGGCGACCTCGCTCTTGAAGTCGCCGTAACCACGGCCCGAAAAAGAGGACTCGAGGGTGGAAACCGGGATGCCTGACAGCGTCGAGTGAATCGTCAGCAGGTTCGATATCCCGGCCTTCCCCGCGGCGTCGAACCGGACCGACCCCTCGCTGTCCGTAGTCGCGGACCGGATCTTCTTGGCGGTCGCCGTCGGCTCTTCGAGCAGCCACAGCACGCCCTTATCGTTGACCGCGGACTTGCTCATCTTCGCAGTCGGGTCCTGCAGGTCGTAGACCTTCGCGGTCTCCTTCTGGATCACGGCTTCGGGCGCGACGAACGTCTGCCCGAACCGGCTGTTGAACCGCAGCGCCAGATCGCGGGTGAGCTCGATGTGCTGGCGCTGGTCCTCCCCCACCGGCACGATCGCGGCGTCGTAGAGCAGGATGTCGGCTGCCTGCAGAATCGGGTAGGCGAACAGCCCGACGTTGGTGGCATCCGCCCCCTGCTTGGCCGACTTGTCCTTGAACTGGATCATCCGGCTGGCCTCGCCGAACCCGGTGATGGTGTCGAGCACCCAGGCGAGCTGAGGATGCGCCGCCACATGCGACTGCACGAACAGGATCGAGCGGGCCGGGTCGATGCCTGCTGCGATGTACTGGGCGGCGGTGCGCCGCGTCGCCTCGCGCAACTGTGCAGGGTCTTGCGGCACCGTGATCGCGTGCAGGTCGACGACGCAGAACACCGCGTCGTGGGTCTCTTGCAGCGCTCGCCACTGCAGCAGCGCGCCGATGTAGTTGCCGGCGTGCAGCGAGTCGGCCGACGGTTGCATGCCGGAGAAGAGGCGGGGCTTGATCACCCGCTCAATGTTAGGCGTGCGACTCAGACGTCGTAGTCCACCACGACCGGCGCGTGGTCGCTCCAGCGCAGCTCGTGCGCGGCCGCACGGTCGACCGAGTAGGAGCGGACGGAGGAGGCGAGTGCCGGCGACGCCACGTGGTAGTCGATGCGCCATCCGGTGTCGGTGTCGAACGCCCGCCCGCGTTGCGACCACCACGTGTACGGCCCGTCGACCTCTCCCGCGGAGGTGCGCCCGACATCCACCCAGCCCAGCCCGGTGCCGGTCGACCCGTCGACGCAGGAGACGGATTCAGAAGCCGCCGCGAACCAGCGGTCGAGGTACGCCCGCTCCCGTGGCAGGAAGCCCGCGTTCTTGACGTTGCCCTTCCAGTTGCGGATGTCGAGCGGAGTGTGCCCGACGTTCAGGTCGCCGAGGATCACCGCAAGACCTGTGCCGAGCTCAGGCATCCGTCGCTCCATCGCGTCGAGAAAGGCGTACTTCTCGTCTTGCTTCGGCCCCTCGCCGCCGGTGTGCACGTACGTGCTGACCACCGTGATCACCCGGTCGCCGACTTCGTAGTCGGCCTCGAGCCAGCGGCCGGCGGTGTCGAAGTCCGCCGCGCCGAACTCGACGCGATGGATGCTGGCGCGACGACGCGACGCGAGCGCGACACCCGCGCGGCCCTTCGCCGTCGCCGCGTCGTGCAGGATGTCCCAGTCCCCACCGAGCAGACCCTGCAGGTCTTCCGTCGAAGCCCGCACCTCCTGCAGGGCGAGGATGTCGACATCCCGCCCGGCGAGCCACTGGCCCATGCCCTTGCGGTAGGCGGCGCGCACGCCGTTGACGTTGACCGTTGCGATGCGAAGCACGCGCTCGAGCCTAGAGCGCGCGACCGACACTCACAGCGAGGCTTCGGTGCCGGAGGGCTGGCCCTCCTCGACCGGTCGCGCGCTCAGGTCGACCCCGTGGTCCGCCGCGCTCACCGCGATCCACGCCGAGCCGATCAGGATCACCTGGCAGATCAGGTTGAACCAGATCAGCAGGCCGATGATCACGGCGAACGAGGCCAGCAGCGGGTTGCTGCTCGCCCCGCCGAGCAGCGTGCTGCCGAGGGCCTGCAGCGTGGCGAGCGCGACCGCGGCGATCAGCGTTCCTGGTACCAGTTGCCGCAGCGGGATGCGCACGCCGGACACGATCCGGTAGAACGCGCCCAGCACGACGAAGTCGAGGACCAGCACAGCCAGCAGCCCGGCGCTGCGCACGGCGATGGTGCCCGCGATCGAGTCCTCGCCGATGCCGACGGCACCGAGCGCGGCGGTGCTGAAGACCGAGACACCGGCTGCGGCGACCATCACCGCGCCGAACCCGATCGCCAGTCCGAGGTCTTTGAGAGCGAGCAGCACCGGGTTGGTGGTCGGCCCCGGCAGTCCGAGAATCGCCCGAACCGCCTCCCGGCCGGACGCCAGCCAGCCGAGCGCGGTGAACAGCAGCCCGGCCGCCGCGATCGCACCGGTCCACCCGAGGATGCTCGCCGACAGCAGGGCGGACGGATCGATCGCGCCCCCATCGCCGGCATCGATGAGCCCCGGCACGTTCGTCGCCAGCAGGTCGAAGAACGCCCGCTGCAGCTGCGGGTCGGCGGTGATCACGAATCCGGCGACCGCGAACGCGACCCAGATGCCGGCGAACACCGCGAAGATCGCCTGGTAGCTGAGCCCCGCCGCGAGGATCGGCCCGCGCCGTGTCGCATAGTGCAGGAACACCCGCACCGGCTTCAGCTTGAAGACGAACGCGGTGACCGCGGCGATCCGATCCGGTAGCCCCATCTGCTCACCCTAATACGGGAGTAGAACGTGACTTCAGGCGGCGACTGGTGTGATCGTGACGTCGTAGCCGAGGTTCTGCAGTTGACGGATGGCCTTGTTTGTCGCTTTTTGCGGGTCGAGACGGGTGTAGTAGTCGGCACCGGGATCGGCGTAAACCTCACCGTTTCGGAGCATGTGCCAGACCGCGATCAGGATGGTGTGCTCGATTGCGACGACCGCTTTGATCGGGCCGCGGCGTGCCGCGATCCGCCGGTACCGGGCTGCGAGGTAGGTGCCCTTGGACCGGGACGCGGACAGCGCAGCGACCCCGAGCGCAGCTTTCAAATACTTGTCCCCGGGACGGGTGTGGGCGGACTTCACCCGCCCGGCGGACTCATTCTGACCGGGGCAAACTCCCGCCCAGGACGCCAGACGCCCCGGGGTGTCGAACACGGTCATGTCACCGCCGGTCTCGGCGACGATCACGTCCGCGACAGTGGTGGAGACTCCCGGGATCGTAGTCAGCGCGTCCCGGGCGGAACGAAAGGGTTCCATCGCCGCCTCGATCCGCTCGGCGATCCGGTCGATCATCCCGGTGGCGGTGTCGATCTGCCTCAGATACTCGCCGACCATGAACGCATGGTGCTCGGTGAATCGGCCCTGCAACGCGTCGACGAGTTGCGGGATCTTGTTCCGCAACGTTCCTTTCGCCAACTGCGCCAGCACCTCCGGGTCGCGTTCGCCCCCGACGAGCGCGTCGAGCATCGCCCGCGACGACGCCCCGGTCAGCCCGGAAACCACCGCGGAGAGTTTGATCCCGGAGGATTCGAGGAACTTCTCCAACCGTTGCACCTGACGGGTGCGATCCCGCACCGCGATCGCCCGCGCCCGGGTCAGGTCTCGCAGCTGACGGATAGGCTCCGGCGGCACGAATGAAGCCCGCAGCAGCCCGTGCGCAGCCAACTGCGCCAACCATGCCGCGTCCGACACGTCGGTCTTGCGTCCCGGGATGTTCCTGGCCTGTCTGGCGTTGACCAACATCACCGGCAGGGTGTCTTCCATCAAGAAGTAGAACGGCTTCCAATAGTCACTGGTCGCCTCCATCACCACCGTCGTCACCTGCTGAGCGTCAAGGAACTCGATCAATTCAAGCACCTGCCCCACCGTTGCACCCCAGGTCGTCACGCTCGTGGTGAACGTCCCGGCGCGCTTGCCGGGCACCCGGATAGCGACTTTCGCGTCACGTTTGGAGATGTCCATCCCCGCGGCGCGTTCATGGACCACATCCATCACCGACCCCTTTCTGTTTCAGGGTCGGTCACGGGGAAGGACAGGGAAAAAAGTTCAGGAATCTAACACTCGTGCTCAAAGGCAACAATCCACGGTTCCCGTGGGAGTCCCTCCGCGCCACGCTAACCGACAGGCTCAACAGCACCATAGGCGGACCGGCGTCACCGCGACCGACACCATCAGCATCCACCCTCGCCACGCACGCCGACAAGAGGTGACCACGCACGATACTCCCGACCCCCACGGCGCGACAACGCCCTGGATC